>Ga0105047_10001204_pt1 | contig 46079 bp, 47 predicted proteins | sample MAT04_FD_78384 | JGI IMG/M metagenome (GOLD analysis project Ga0105047, IMG submission 78384) | Freshwater microbial communities from Lake Fryxell liftoff mats and glacier meltwater in Antarctica - MAT-04 (megahit assembly) | ecosystem: Environmental > Aquatic > Freshwater > Ice > Liftoff... | reverse complement strand
TTCTGGCCCAGCTCGTGGCTGGTGCCCATCTGGAGGGCCTTGCCGTCGCCCATCATGGCCTCGCACGTCATGGTGTTCACGGCCCCGGCGAAGCGCTCCTTCGAGGTCTTGCGCCCCACCACCACGGGCAGGGCCAGCACATCACGCATGAAGCCCTCGTACACGTCGTGGAGGATCCGCTCGGCGTAGAGGCGCCCGTCCTCACGACTCACATGGGCGGTGTGGCCCTCCTGCCAGAGGAACTCGCTGGTGCGCAGGAACACCCGGGGCCGCAGCTCCCAGCGCACCACGTTGGCCCATTGATTGAGCAGCAGCGGCAGGTCGCGGTAGCTCTGCACCCACTTGGCCATGAACTCGCCGATGACGGTCTCGGACGTGGGTCGCACCACCACCGGTTCCTCGAGCTCCTTGCCGCCGGCGTGGGTGACCACAGCGAGCTCGGGGCTGAAGCCCTCGACGTGCTCGGCCTCGCGGGTGAGGTAGCTCTGGGGGATGAACAGGGGGAAGTAGGCGTTCTTGGCCCCTGCGGCCTTGATGCGCCGGTCGACCTCGGCCTGCATGTGCTCCCAGATGGCGTAGCCGTAGGGGCGGATGACCATGGTGCCGCGCACCGGCCCGTTGTCGGCCATCTCGGCCTTGGCCACGACGTCCTGGTACCAACGAGGGAAGTCGTCGGCTCGGGGGGTGAGCACCGGAGGCTTGGCCATAGGGCGCCGATGCTACGGCACCCCCGAAGCGGCCTCGCAGGGTGTTGTCGCTCAGGTCGCGTCGAGGGTGCGGATGGTCTGGATGCGCTCGGCCGCGTGGTTGACGTCGGCGCCCTTGTCGTCGAGCAACGCGGCCCGGTCGGCCTCGGCCTCGGCGGCGGCGCCGTCGTCCTTGCGCCGCAGGGCCTCCTCGACCCCACCCTCGTCGATGATGTGGGCCCACTCGACCAGGGCGTCGACCATCTCGTCCTCGGGCACCACCTTCACCACCTGGCCCTTCACGAACAGGTGCCCACGGCGACGGCCGGCGGCGATGCCCAGGTCGGCCTCGCGGGCCTCGCCCGGGCCGTTCACCACACAGCCCATCACTGCCACCTGGATGGGGATGGCCAGGCCCTCGAGGGCCGCTTGGGCGTCGTTGGCCACCTTGATCACGTCGACCTCGGCCCGCCCGCACGACGGGCAGGCGATGAGATCGAGGCCCTTGCGCTCCCGCAGGCCCATGGCCTCGAGGAGCTGACGCCCGGCGCGGGCCTCCTCCACCGGGTCGGCGGTGAGCGAGTAGCGGATGGTGTCGCCGATGCCCTCGGCCAGCAGGGTGGCGATGCCGGCGGTGGCCTTCACCAGGCCCGCCGGGGGCGGCCCGGCTTCGGTGACACCGAGGTGCAGCGGGTGATCGACCGTGTCGGCCAGCAGTCGGTAGGCGTCGATCATCAGCGCCACGTTGGAGGCCTTGACCGAGATCTTGATTTCGGTGAAGCCGACCTCGTCGAAGTAGGCGATCTCGCGCAGGGCCGACTCGACCATGGCCTCGGCCGTGACCTTGCCGCCGTACTTGGCGTAGAGCTCGGGGTCGAGCGAACCGCCGTTCACCCCGATACGAATGGGCAGGCCGCGGTCGCGAGCCTCGGAGGCCACGGCCTTGATGTGCTCGGGGCGGCGGATGTTGCCGGGGTTCAGCCGCAACCCTTGAACCCCGGCTTCCATGGCTTCGAGGGCCCGGCGGTACTGGTGGTGGATGTCGGCGATGATCGGGAGGGGCGAGCGGGGCACGATCTGGGCCAGCCCCTCGGCCGCTTCGATCTCGTTGCATGTGCAACGGACGATGTCGCAACCGGCTCCGGCCAAGGCGTAGATCTGCTGGAGGGTGCCCTCGACGTCGGCCGTCTTGGTGGTCGTCATCGACTGGATGCTGATGGGCGCGTCACCACCCACCGCCACCTTGCCCACGTGGATCTGTCGGGTGACGCGCCGTGGATACCGGGTCTGCGGGGAGAGCTCGCTCACGGCGTGAACGGGTTCTGGGCCGGGTTCACGATGTCGAGGTACATCGACGACAGCCCCAATCCGAGCATGAGGAACACCACGACATAGGTGAGCGGCATCAGCTTGGCTATGTCGACCCGGTAGGGCTGGCGGGAGATGCGCGACCGGATGCCCTCGTAGATCGCCACGGCGGCGTGGCCGCCGTCGAAGGGCAGCAACGGCACCAGGTTGATGAGCCCCAGGAAGATGTTGACGGTCACCAGCAGGAACAGGAACGTGACGGCTCCCGCACCGTCGGCGGCCTGAGAGCCGAGCCGGATGACACCCAGGATCGACAGCACCCGGTCCTCGTCACCGCTGCCGGCCGCAGTGCTGGCCTGGGGAACGGGGGCATTCGGGTCCACCGGCGTCACCGAGGAGGGGGCCGACGGGTCGGTGGACGAGTCGGCCCGGAAAAGCTCGGCGTAACGGCTGAGCCCGTCGGGGGAGAAGAAGCGCCCGAGGCCCTGCACCGACATCACGGTGACCTCGCCGAAGGTGCTGGCCGCCTCGCCGGCGGCGGCACCCACGTTCTCGCGGACGCGAGGCGTCTGTGGCGACACGCCGAGCAGGCCCCGGACGCCATCGTCGGGCAGCGTCACCGGCACCGTCACCTCGGCGGTGTAAGCGAAGTCATCGCGCAGAAAGGTGAGCTGCTCGACGCCCGGCGGTGCCGCAGCCAGCACCTCGCTCAACTGCTGATAGTTGCCGATCTCGGTGTCGCCGACCTTGGTGACCTGGTCGCCGAGGTCGAGGCCCGGCAATGCCGCCGCACCCGCGGCGGCGAGCTCCCAGCCCAGCGTGGCCGTGAGCGGAATCTCCTGGCCGTCACGCTCGACGACGACGGCCACCTCGGACCCGGCGTTCGGACGGACCGCACCGGCCAGGTCCGTGAACTCGCCGACGAACTGACCACCGACCGAGACGATGCGGTCGCCGACCTGAACACCGGCGGCGGCCGCCCCGGAACCGGTGAGCACACGACGCACCTCCCACTGGTCGGGCTGGGGGGCACCGAAGCCGGCGAAGATCACGACCAGGAGGATGAACCCGATGAGCAGGTTCATGGCCGGCCCGGCCAATACCACCGGGAGGCGCTTGGCGAACGGCTTGTTGCGGTAGGTGCGGGCCTCGTCGCCGGGGTCGACCTCCTCCAACGTGTGCATGCCGATGATGCGCACATAGGCACCGGCGGGGATCACCTTGAGTCCGTACTCGGTCTCACCACGTTTGAACGACCAGATGCGGGGGCCGAACCCGATGAAGAACTCGGTGACCTTCATGCCCGCCCACTTGGCCACGAGGAAGTGGCCGAGCTCGTGCAGGAACACCGACACCACGATGGCGCCGACCATGAGCAGAACCGGCCAGCCGGCGAACAGCCCGAGACCGATCACCGAGGCGACGAGCAGCGCCAGACGGACCCGCTGGTCGGCGAAGAGGGGCGACCCGACCGGTGCGGGCACCGGCGGCTCTTCTCCACCACCCGAATGGCGACCGTCGTCGGCTACCGGCGGCAACGGGGGCGGGGCCGTGGCCCCGACCGACGGCCAGGGACGGTGGTCGGCGGCGTTCGGGTCGGACGGCGCAGGAGGGCGGAGGGTGTCGCTCACGATGGGGCTCCGGGGGGATCGAACTGGGCGAGCAGGGCGGTGGCCACCCGACGCGCCTCGGCGTCGGCGGCGATGACGGCTTCAACGTCGGCGGGAGGGGCGCCGTCGTGGGCGTCGAGGGTGGCCCCCACGAGGGTGGCGATGTCGGCCCATCGGATGCGCCCTTCGAGGAAGGCGTCGACCGCCACCTCGTTGGCAGCGCTCAGCCACGCCGGTGCGGTACCGCCGGCACGCCCGGCGGCGTAGGCCAGATCGAGGCAACCGAACGCGACCCGGTCGGGGGTTTCGAAGTCGAGCCGGCCCAGCTCGGTCCAGTCGATGCGACCGAAGGGCGTGGCGATGCGGTCGGGCCAGGCCAGCGCGTACCCGATGGGCAGGCGCATGTCGGGGTCGGAGAGCTGGGCGATCGTCGAGGCGTCGGTGAACTCCACCATCGAGTGCACGATCGACTGCGGGTGCACCACCACGTCGATCTGGTCGAAGCCGATGCCCACCCCGGCATCACCGGCGGGGACGCCGAACAGCTCGTGGGCCTCGATGACCTCGAGGCCCTTGTTCATGAGCGTCGAGGAGTCCACGGTGATCTTCGGTCCCATCGACCAGGTGGGATGGGCCAACGCCTCGTCGATGGTGACCGACGCCAGCTCCTCGGCCCGGCGACCGCGGAAGGGGCCGCCGCTGGCGGTGAGCAGCAGGCGGGCCACCCGGGACGGTTCGTCGTTGGCCCGCAGACACTGGTGCAGAGCGCCGTGCTCGCTGTCGATCGGTACCAGCTCGGCCCCTGGCGTGCGGCGGGCCTTCTGCACGACGGGCCCGGCGGCGATGAGCGACTCCTTGTTGGCCAGCGCCAAGCGCCGCCCGGCGTACAAGGTGGCCAGCGTGACAGCCAGACCGGCGAAGCCCACCACGCCGTTGACCACGACGTCGGCTTCCTCGGCCAGGCTGGCCAGGGCCTCCGGGCCTCCGCGCACGTCGCACTCGGGCAAGGCCGCCGCCACCTCGGCCACGGCACCGGGGTCGGCCACGGCCACGACCTTGGGTCGCACCGCCCGGGCCTGGGCGATGAGGATCTCCGGTTGGCGGCCCGAAGCGCCCAGCGCGGTGAGCTCGAACCGGTCGGGTTCGGCCGCCACCACGCCGAGGGTCTGCGTGCCGATGGAGCCGGTGGAACCGGCCAGCGCAACCCGCGTGGCAGACATGAGATGAGCCTACCGACGCGCCACCAGGGATTCGCCCCGGGCCGGACCTTTGCCGGCGATCAGCCCACGAAGCCGAAGGCCCTCGACAGGTAGTAGGCGGTGGGCAGCACGAAGAGCAGGGCGTCGAACCGATCGAGGATCCCGCCGTGCTGGGGCAGCAACGAGCCCATGTCCTTGAGGCCGAGGTCTCGCTTCAGCAGCGACTCGGCCAGGTCGCCGAGCGGCGACACGACCGCCACGACGAGACCGAACACGAGGGCCTGACCCACGCTGAACGGACCGAATCCCAACGCCACCGCCACGACGAACACCGCCACCAGCGTGCAGACGATGCCCCCCACGAGCCCTTCCACGGTCTTGTTGGGCGAGGTGGCCACCAGCGGCGTCCGTCCCATCGCCCGACCGACGAAGAACGCCCCGGCGTCGGCGGCGACGGCGGCGACCACGGTGACCAGCAGGATCGACACGCCCTGGGCGGGGATGTCGAGGATCAGTGCGGCGAACGAGCCGAACACGCCGATCCACGTGATCCCGAGAAGCGTCACCCCGAGGTTGGCGGTCGGCCGGGCCGACCCCCCCACACCGAGGATGAACCACAGCACCCCGACGACCACCGACAAGAACAACACCAGCGGCACCGCCGCCTCGCCCCGCCAGTAGGCGGCGACGGGCAGCACGGCGGTGGCCACCAGGCCGAGCAACGTCGCCGGGCGGAACCCACCGCGCTGCACCGCTCCGAAGTATTCGGCGCCGGCGACGGCCACCACCACGGTCACGAGCACCATCGCCGCGACCGGGCCGATGGCGAACGCCACCGCGGCGACGAGGGCGATGACCAGACCGACGGCCACGGCCTGGGGCACGTTGCGCCCGGTACCGTCGGTACCGGTGGGCTCGGCCGGGGGGCGGCGACGTGACCGCGGCGCAGCCGGATCGAACTCGGGGTCGACCGGCCCCGGGTGGGTGGAAGGCAGACGCAGCCCGCCCCCCGAGGACGGCGGAGGAACGGGCGGAGGCGAGTCCGAAGGCGACGAACGGCGGCGGCGCGGTGCATCGGCCACCGCCTCGACGGCGGGGAGGGGCGGAGGGGGAGGGGGAACGCTCGGCGCGGGCGACCGACCGGAGAGGTCGATGGGGCCACCCGCCGCCGCCGCACCGGCCGAACGGCGTCGCCGACCCGCCTTGGTCGGCGGCGCGCCGGCGGCGAGATCCACGTCGTCGAAGTTCAGATAGGCCTCTTCGCTGGCCCGGGGGGTGATGTCGAGCGCCCCCATGCCCGAGCCGGCGTCCGGGTCCGACGCGGTGGTGGCCAGGTCGGCCATGAGGTCACCGTGGTCGGTGGTGTCGTGCTCGTCGCGCCAGCGGGTGGTGCCGGCGGCGTAGGCGCCCCATCGCTGCTCGTCGTCGGCGTCAGCCGGGGCGTCGTCGCCGATCACCACACGGGGCACCTGCCCCGTGGCCGGTTCGGTCCAGTGGGGGAGCAACGACTCGCCGGTGGCGGGCCCGAGGTCCAGGACCGGCTCGGCCGCATCTCCGAGGATCACCCTGGTCACGTCGTCAGGCTCGGGCGCAGGGGTCGGCCGCACCGAGCCCTCGGCCACGCGAGGCTCGACCGGCGCCACGCGCGGCCGCTCGATCTCGGCCGCGTCGCCGGAGTCGGGCAGCGGGAACCGGATGGTGGGTCGGGCGTCGTCGGGCGGCGCCGCGGGCCGATCGCCGTACTTCGGCTCGTCGGCCCGACGGCGCTTGGCCACCCCACCCCGCTCGGCCACTTTGTCGACCTCATCGGCGGAGATCAGCCGCACCCCCTCGTTCGGCGTCGGTGGGGTCTCGTCGTCACCGGCGGTCGGGAAGAGATCGTCGGACGCCATCAGTCCTCCAGCAGCTCGTGCTCTTTGGTCGCCAAGGCCTTGTCGATCTCGGCTTCCTGGGCATGGATGATCTTGTCGAGCTCCTTCTCGGCCCGAGCCAACTCGTCGCTCGACAGATCGCCACCCTTCTCGAGAGCATCGAGCTCATGGCGGGTCTGGCGCCGTACCTGGCGCAGGGCCACGCGACCTTCCTCCGCCATGTTCTTGACGACCTTCACCAGGTCCTTGCGTCGCTCCTGGGTGAGCGGCGGGAACGACAACCGGATCGAGTTCCCGTCGTTGCTCGGGTTCAGGCCGAGGTCGGAGTTCTGGATCGCCTTCTCGATGGCGCCCATCGCTCCCTTGTCGAAAGGGTTGATGATGAGCTGACGGGCCTCGGGCACCGAGAAACCGGCGAGCTGTTGCATCGGCACTTCGGAGCCGTAGTAGTCGACCATGATCCGCTCGACCAGCGCCGGTGCGGCGCGACCCGTGCGAATGCTGGCGAACTCGGCCTTGGCGTGCACGACCGCCTTCTGCATCTTCTCGACGGACTCGGCCAAGGCCAGATCGGCCATCTCGCTCGTCATGGGGTACCGCTCTCTTTCACCTTCGACCTCGTCGGGCGGTGCGACCGGGGGCTCGAACCGCCGGACCCGTCCACCGGGGACGGGCATCGGTGCGGGGCCGGGAACCAGCCCGACCGGACGCCCACGACGCTACCCCTTCCGGCTCCAGGGGCGGGCGTAAGCGCCGACGACCCGAGCGGGATCAGTGCACCAGGGTGCCGATGGCGTGCCCCTCGAGCAGAGCCCGCACGTTGCCGTCACCGGTCAGGTCGAACATCACGATGGGCAGACGGTTGTCCATGCACAGGGTGATCGCCGTCGAGTCCATCGCCCGCAAACCCTGGTTGAGCACATCCAGGTAGGTGACCTCGTCGAGCTTGGTGGCGTCGGGGTTGGTGCGAGGGTCGTCGGTGTACATGCCGTCGGTGCCCGAGTGGGTGCCCTTGAGCAGCACCCCGGCCTCGATCTCGACGGCCCGTAGCGCCGCGGTGGTGTCGGTCGTGAAGAACGGGTTGCCCGTACCACCGGCGAAGATGACCACTCGACCCTTCTCGAGATGGCGCACGGCGCGACGCCGGATGTAGGGCTCGGCGACCTGAGCCATGTGGATGGCCGATTGCACACGCGTGGGCTGGCCGAGCTGCTCGAGCGTGTCCTGCAGGGCCAGCGCATTGATGACCGTCGCCAGCATCCCCATGTAGTCGGCCTGGGCGCGGTCCATGCCGGCACCGGCCCCCGACATGCCTCGCCAGATGTTCCCACCACCGACCACGATGGCCATCTGCACCTGCAGATCACGAGAGACCTCGACGATCTCCTTGGCGATCCGCTGGACGACCACACCGTCGATGCCGTACCCGGCCTCGCCGGCGAAAGCTTCGCCCGAGACCTTCAGCAGTACCCGGGACCAGCGGGCCGTCGATGGCTCAGCCGACGCCGACTCGCCCATCAGGCGCCGATGAAGACCTGGGCGAAGCGCACCAGCGTGGCGTCGCCGAGATACTGCGTGATGGTCTGCTTGTCGTCGCGGACGAAGTTCTGCTCCAACAGCACCTGATCCTTGTACCAGGCGTTGAGGCGGCCGTCGACGATCTTCGGCCAGGCCTGTTCGGGCTTGCCCTCGGCCTTGGTGATGTCGAGCAGGGCCTGGCGTTCCTTCTCGACGGCGTCGGCCGGCACCTCGTCGCGGGTGCGGTACGCCGGCTTCGAGAAGGCGATGTGCACGGCGATGTCGTGAGCCAGCTCGCGGCTGCCGTCCGCCAGTTCCACGAGCACGGCGTTGACGCCGCGCCCGTCCTGGATGTGCAGGTAGGAGTCGAGCACGTTCCCGTCGGCGGCGGCGAACCGCACGACCGGCCCCAGCTCGATGTTCTCCTTCTTGGCGATCCGGAGGCTGTCGAGCTCGTCGCTCAACTCGCTCACCGCCTCGGCCCCCTTGGCCACGACCAACTCGGCCATGTCCTGCACCAGCGAGGTGAAGTCGTCGGCCTTGGCCGAGAAGTCGGTCTCGCTCTTGAGCTCCACGATGGCGCCGACCGGGCCGTCGACGACCACGGTCACCGACCCCTGGGTGTTGTCGCGATCCTCGAGCTTGGCCATTTTGGCCATGCCCTTCTCGCGTAGCCACTGGCCCGCCGCCTCCATGTCACCGTCGTTCTCCTGCAACGCCTTCTTGGCGTCCATCATCCCGGCTCCGGTGGCATCACGAAGGGCCTTGACGTCCTGCGCGGTGAAATCGGCCATGGTGTTCAGGACTCCTGGGGGGTCTCGGAAGCGGGAGGGGTCTCAGCGGCGGTCTCAGCGGGGGTCTCAGCGGCGATCTCGGCCTGAGTGGCCGCCGAGGCGTCGTCGAGGAGGTTCTGGGCGTTCTCGGGGGTCAGCCCGGCGTGGGTGTCCTCGTCGGCCGACAGGGCTTCGGTCTCGATCGCGGACTGCGACGGCTCCGACGCCTCCGCGGCGATGCGCGCCTCACGCTGCTGCGCGGCGAGCGTGGCCTCACGGCGGGCCTCGGCCTGGGCGGACTCGTGGGCCGCCTCTTCCTCGGCCGTGCGCTCGGCCGGCACGGCCGCGGCGTCGGCGCTGGCCTGACGCGAACGCGAGGCGATGAAACGGCCTTCCTCCACGGCATCGGCGATCACGCGGGCCATGAGGTTGGCCGAACGGATGGCGTCGTCGTTGCCGGGGATGACGAACTGGATGATGTCGGGGTCGCAGTTGGTGTCGACGACCGCCACGATCGGAAGGCCCAGCTTGTTGGCCTCGGTGACCGCGATGTCCTCCTTGTTCGTGTCGAGCACGAAGATGGCGTCGGGCAGGCGCTCCATGTTGCGGATGCCGCCCAGGTTGCGCTCGAGCTTCTCGAGTTCGCGACTGATGAGGAGGGCTTCCTTCTTGGGCATGGCCTCGAACTCACCGGAGTCGCGCATGCGCTGGTACTCCTTCATCTTCGCGACCCGCTTGGAGATGGTCTGGAAGTTGGTGAGCATGCCGCCGAGCCAGCGCTCGTTGACGTAGGGCATCCCGCACTTCTCGGCGTAGCTCTGTACCGGATCCTGAGCCTGCTTCTTGGTGCCCACGAACAGAATGGTGCCGCCGCCGGCGACGAGGTCGCGGACGAAGCTGTAGGACGTCTCGATCCGGCCGAGCGTCTGCTGCAGGTCGATGAGGTAGATGCCGTTGCGCTCGCCGTGGATGAAACGCTTCATCTTCGGGTTCCAACGGCGGGTCTGGTGTCCGAAGTGGACACCGGCCTCGAGCAGCTGGCGCATGGTGACGACGGGGGCCATGGTTGTCTCCTCCAACGGTTGGGCGGAACGAGCCCCGCCCGCGCCCCGAAGAGGCGACCGTTGGTCGGCGGACCCGCAGAAGTGGTGAGGGGCAGCCGGCTCCTCGACGGGGCCCGACGCGACGTCGAACCGAATTGTCAGTCTACGGACGCTGGGGGCCGGCGGCCAACCCGCCTCGGTTCGCGCTCCCCACACCGTTCAGCGCGTCGACCACCATCGGGGCCTGGGCCGGGGACACGACCCCGGCGTCGACCAGTGCGGCAGTCCAGGCGCCGGCGCCGAGGCCCTGCTCGAGTCCGGAGATGCCCTGCGAGGCCAGACGATCGACGATGGCATCGACCACGCCCTGGCACGACGGTGGGAGGCCGGCCACCGCGAGGCGCACCTCACGCAGGGCCTCCGGGGAGGTCGTCAACGCCGAGTGGGCGTCGGCGTTGGGCCCGGCCGGGTTCACCATCACCTGGTGGGCGGCGGCATCGGCCGTCTGCCCCCCGGGAACCACGAGGTCCCACCGCGCCCCGATCGACACGAAGTGCACCTGCTCGGGGAGGGGTCGGTCCCGCACTTCGGCCAGCACCCGAGAAGACCGACCCAGTTGCCGCGGCGCGGGCTCGTCGGGATCCAACGGGGCCAGATCGCCCCACTCGATCACGCCGGAGACGACCTGTCGGCCGCCCCGGCTGGCCTGGAGCCCGGCCACGATGTCGGCAGCCGGAGCGCCGGCATGAGGGGAACCGAGGGTGACCAGCGACGAGACCGACGGCGGGAGCCGACCTTCCTCGGCCGCCTCGTCCAGAGCCAGCCTCGACACGACCCCACCCTGGGAATGGGCGATCACGTCGATGGGTACCCCCGGCTCGCGCGCCGCCACGTCCTGCACGAGAGCCGCCAGCCGGTCGGCCGACACCAGGAGGTCCTGCTGGGAGTCGGTGCCGGTGAACGGGCGCTGCTCCATCCCGGCCAGATCCCCCGCTGAGGAGCTCTGGAGCGCCGCCGGATCGGGCGAGCGGCCACCGGCGTAGGAGAACCGCACCACGTCGGCGGGCGCATACCCCAGTTCCTCGGTCGGGAGCTCGAAAGCCGAGTTCCCCCCGCTGTCCGTCCCGAGGCCGCTCACCAAGACGACGATGCGCCGCTCGGACGGCGCCGGCACCGCCACGTCGCCCGGGGTGCACTCCCGGAGGGCGTCGAGCAGGTGACCGACCACGACGGTCACGCCGTACAACCGGGTCGAGAGATCGACCACGGCGTCGACCGTGGTGTCACGGGCCCAGGTGGCGGCGGCCGAGCCGGTACCGGCCAGGACACCGAGGAGGCTCCGGCGCTCGGCCAGAGGATCCATTCCTTCGCCCGAGCCGGGGACGAGCACCGGGGTCGGCGCCAGGGTGCCGGCGAGGAGCAGCTGCGGGTCGAGGTAACGATTCGTGGGGTCGCGGACCCCGAAGTGCACGGCCCCGCCGGCCACCCCGACCTGGTCACCTCCTCGGACGCGCGCCCCGACGCGCACCGAGACCTCGGCCAGGAACGAATAGGAGGTGCGCAGCCCGTCGGCGTGGCGAACGGTCACGTGCAGGGAGCCGCCGACGGCCCCGGCGAAAACCACCTCGCCGTCGGCGGCGGCCACCACCGGGGTCCCGCGCGGGGGGTCGTAGTCGACCCCCCGATTGCCGGGCATCCAGGCCTCGGCCGGAAGGTCGAAGGGCGACACCACCGGCCCCGTCACGGGGGGTCGGTAGCCCCCGGGTATGGCCTGAGCGGCGTCCCCGGCCGGAACGCCGGAGGCGAGAACGACGACGACCAGAACGCCGATGACCGCGCTGGAACAACGACACGAACGAAGCACAGACCCTCCCTGGGGCGCGCAGGAACACCAGGGGGAAGAAGCTGGGTGCCCCGGGGAACGGGAACCGAGGAACGTGCGCTCGGGGGAGAGGTCCGATTCGCCCGATCAATGACCGGAAGCCGACCTCAGCCGGGTCAGACGGGTTCGCGCTCCGTGGCCTGGATGCGGCCCCGGAGCTGGAACACGGCCTTGGTGTGGATCTGACACACCCGGCTCTCGGTGACTCCGAGCACCCGGCCGATCTCGGCGAGGGTCAGACCTTCGTAGTAGTAGAGGGTGAGGACGAGCTTCTCTCGCTCGGGCATGCCGCTCACGGCGTCGGCGAGGATCTGCTTCATCTCCACGACCTCGAAGGCCGCCACCGGCCCCTCACCGGAATCGGCGACCGTGTCGCCGAGCGTCATGGATTCGCCCCGCTCACCGCCGCCCATGACCTCGTCGAGGGCTGCGAGACCGATGAAGGAGATCTGCGAGAGAGTGGTCTGGAGCTGATCGTCGGTGAGATCGAGCTCGATGGCGATCTCGGCCTCCGTCGGCGTGCGCCGCAACTCGTTCTCGAGCTTGGCGTAGGCCTGCTCGAGGGCCCTGGCCTTGGCCCGCACCGACCGGGGGACCCAGTCGATGGACCGCAGTTCGTCGAGGATGGCGCCACGGATCCGCGCGATGGCGTAGGTCTCGAACTTGAACCCTCGCTCGAGGTCGAACTTCTCGATGGCGTCGATGAGCCCGAACATGCCGTAGCTCACGAGATCGCCCTGCTCGACGTTCTGAGGCAAGCCGACGGCTACCCGGCTGGCCACGTACTTCACCAGGGGCGCGTAGACCAGGATGAGCCGATCACGGTCGACCTGGAGCCCCGACGACTTGTAAGTGGCCCAGAGTCGTTGCGTCTGTGCAGCCTGTTCGTCGTCCACGGCGATTCCTACGCTCGGGGGTGGGTCTGTTCGAGCACCGAGCGGAGTCGCTGCTTGCTGACGTGAGTGTAGTGCTGCGTGGTGCCCAGGTCGGAATGGCCGAGCAATTCCTGCACCGCTCGTATGTCGGCACCCCCGTCGAGAAGATGAGTGGCGAAGGTGTGCCGCAACGCATGCGGGTGGGTGGGGGCCGCCGCTCGGCGGTCGAGGATGCGCCGCACGTCGCGGGGTCCGAGGCGCCCACCCCGGCGGTTCACGAACACGGCGTCGGCTGGGGTCGCCGCCGTGGCGAGAAGCCGACGGCCGTGTCCGATCCAGTCGCGGAGGGCTTCGACGGTAGGAGCCCCGAGAGGCACGACCCGCTGCTTCGACCCCTTGCCCCACACGGTGACGCGCCGCCGATCGAGGTCGAGATCCTCCGGGCCCAGGGCGCACAGCTCGCCGACCCGCAGGCCGCTGCCGTAGAGGAGTTCGAGCACCGCATCGTCGCGGCTGCGCACCGCCGGCGAGTCGGCCGCAGCGGTGGCCACGGGTGAGTCGAGCAGGGTCGTGAGCTCGTCGCCGCGAAGCACCCGAGGGAGCCGACCCTCGCCGCTCGGGGCGCTGAGCCCCGCCGACGGGTCGGTGCCGATCCGGCCGGTGCGGGCCGCCCATCCGAAGTACCGCCGCAGCGACGAGGCCTTGCGGGCCACGGTGCGCCGGGCATAGCCCCGGGTCCCGAGGTGGGCGACGTAGCGCCGCAACGTGGTGCGGGTGACGCCGGTCGGGCCGTCGAGCCCGAGGCGCTCGGCCCATTCCACGAAGGCCCCGAGGTCGGATCGATAGGCGCGCACGGTGAGAGGAGCAGCGCCGGTGAGCGACGCGGTGAAGCCGTCGAGCGCCCAGGCGCCCCCGTCCTCGTGCATGCCCACACCGTAACTGCTGGTCAGGGTGGTTTTCCAGGGTCCGAATGGCCCATTGCCCTCGAACGGTCATCTCCTGGTCCCTCCGGCCGCATCCCGGCCCAACCGCTCCACCCAGCCCCCGCGCCGGACCACCCAGCCGGCCAGTTCGAGATCGTCGAGGGCCAAGGCCACCACCCCCATGTCGAGCCCGGTGGCCAACACCAGGTGTTCGAGCCCGACGGGCTGCCACGGTGTCGCCGCCAGCACCGTGGCCGCGGCGTGGACGGGCGTCGTTCGGGACTCCCCCGCCTCACGCCGATGTCCACCCTCGAGCCCCAGGGCCAGCAGCACATCGGTGACGTCGCGTGCCGGCCCTCGACCCTCGAACAACAACTGGTTGGTTCCGGCCGAGCTCGAGGCGGTGACCGGCCCGGGCACGGCCAGCACCGGGCGCCCGCGCCGATCGGCCTCCACCGCGGTGCCCATGGCCCCGCCGGTGATGTGCGACTCGACCACCACCACCACGTCGGCCAGCGCGGCGATGATGCGGTTGCGGGCCGGGAACTGCCACGGCGCCGGAGCGGCGCCGAGGGGGTACTCGCTGAGCAGGACACCCCGTTCGGCCACCCGACGCCACAGCCGACCGTGGTCGCGCGGGTACACCCGGTCGAGCCCGGACCCGACGACACCGACGGGTGGGGCTCCGTCGACCGCGAGGACACCGGCGTGGGCGGCGCCGTCGATCCCGAGGGCCAAGCCGGACACCACGCCGACGCCGCACCCGGCCAGGTCACGACCGAGGCGGTGCGCCACGTCGATCCCGTAGCTCGAGGCGTCACGGGTGCCGACGATGGCGACGCGGGCCCCGGCCAGGTGGTCGGGGTCACCGAGGCAGAACAACACTGCGGGAGGGTCGTCGTCGGCGGCCAGGGCTGCCGGGAACGCCGCCGAACCGAGGACGACGACACCGATCCCGGCGCGGCGGTGGGCCTGCCAGTACTCGGCCGGATCGAGCCCACGGGCCACTGCGGCCCACCGGGCCACGATGGCGCGAGGATCCGCTTTGCCGGTCTGACCCAGCAACTCCGCGTCGACCCGACCGGCGTGCACCGCCCGCCACGCGTCGACCGGTCCCCACGCCGAGAGCAGGGCCCGAAGGCGGGACGGCCCCAGGCCGGGAAGGCGGGAGAGCGCCACCACGAAGGCCTCGTCGGGCAGCCCTGATGTCGGAACCGACATCAGCTGGCCCGACGGCGGGCAAGGAACGACGGCTCGGAACGAAGGTGCAGGGCTGCGGCCACGTGCTCGGGGGCCAGAGGGCCTTCGGCACCGGCCAGGTCGGCGACCGTGAGCGCGACCCGCCACACCCGGCGCAAGCCCCGTGCGCTCAACCGACCCGACGCCAGCGCCTGTTCGAGCAGCGTGGTGGCCCGCCCCGACAGCGGGGCCGTCGCGTCGAGGTCACGACCCGAGAGCTCGGCGTTGGCGATCACTCCCCGCTCGGCAGCCCGCTGGCGCGCCGCGAGGACGCGGGCGACCACCGTGGCCGTGGTGTCTCCTGCGGCGCCGTGCAGAAGCTGAGTCGGCTCCGGGCGCAAGATGTCGACCCGGAGGTCGAAGCGGTCGAGCAGGGGACCCGAGACCCGGCGCCGGTAGCGCTCGAGGGCCCGGTCGCCGCACCGACACCCCGCCGGGCCCATGCCCTCACCACATGGACACGGATTCATGGCGGCCAGCAACAGGAAGCGAGCGGGCACAGTGACGCGGTGCTCGGCCCGGGCAATGCGCACCACCCCCTCCTCGAGGGGCTGGCGCAACGCATCGAGCACGACCAGTGGGAACTCGCCGAGCTCGTCGAGGAACAGCACCCCTCCATGGGCGAGGCTGATCTCCCCGGGTCGCAGGTGGGTACCACCCCCGCCGATGATGGCCACGGCCGACGCCCCGTGATGCGGGGCGCGCAGCGGGGGGCGTCGCATCAGACCCCCGGGGAGAGGAAGACCGGCGGCCGAGTGCACCCGGGTGGCCTCGAAGGCGGTGGCGTCGTCGAGGTCGGGAAGCAGGCCGGGCAGGCGCTGAGCCAGCATCGTCTTGCCCGCTCCAGGCGGACCGGTCATGAGCAGGTGGTGTCCGCCGGCGGCGGCGATCTCGAGCGCCTGACGGCCGAGAGTGTGACCGCGAACATCGGCCAGGTCGGGCTGATCCTGCGCCGGTGGCAGGGGCGGGGGATCAGGAAGGGCCGGCCAGGGCGCATCGCCCCGCAGGGCCTCGACGAGACGCCCCAACGTGGCCGCCGTGCGCACGGTGTGGCGCGTGACGACCTCGGCCTCGGTCACCGAGCTCGGCGGTACCACCACCTCGGTCGCCTCCACGGCGTCGACGAGCGAGAGCATGCCCGGCACGTGACGGAGCGATCCGTCGAGCCCGAGCTCACCGATGAAGGCCCGACCCTCGACGCCCTCCGGTGGGAGCTGGCCGGTGGCGACGAGTACGGCGACGGCGATGGCCAGATCGAGACCGGCCCCGACCTTGCGGATGGTCGTCGGCGCCAGATTGACCGTGGTGCGCCGCATGGGCCATTCGAGCTCGCTGGTGAGAATCGCGGCCCGGGCGCGGTCACGCGCTTCGCGACAGGACGCATCGGGAAGCCCGACGACGGTGAAACCAGGCAGACCGTTGCCCACGTGCACTTCAACAATGACCGCCACCCCGTCGACACCGACGAGCGTTGCGGAAGAAACGGTGGCGAGCATCACGCCCTCCATGGCCATTCGACAAGAGCTGCCGAGGAGTGGAGGGCGGCCTCACCGAGACCACCGAGCGCGCCTGCGAACATAGATGGAGATTGGGGCCGACACAACGGGCAATCCGGACGCGGCGAGAAGTTGGGGTGGGTGGCGATGGACGACGCAGCCGAGCAGGAACCCACCGGCACAGACTCCTCGGTGGGCGCCGACCGACCGCCGCCACCGGAACCACTGCTCCCGGTCGGGTCGCGCCCCCGACGATGGCGGCGGGTCCTCAGCAACGCGGTGACGGTGCTCGTGGCCATCACCCTCACCTTCTCGCTGGTGCTCGTCTGGGTGACCTCGGCGGTCTTCGACGCCGACGAGTTCGCCAACCGCACGGCACAGCTGCTCCGGTCGGCCCAGGTCCGCGAAGCGGTGGCCACCGAGATCGTCGACGAGATCATCGAGAACGGCGGCGCCCAGCTCGTCCCCTACCGGTCGTTGGTCATCTCGCTGGCCGGAGACATCGTGGCCACCCCCGCCTTCGGCGACATCTTCCGGCAAGCCGTGAAGCAGGCCCACCGTTCGGTGTTCACCGAGGACGGCAACGCCGTGGCCGTCAACCTCTCGGGAACCTTGGGCATCCTGACGTCGTCGTTGCAGGTGACCAACCCCGACATCGCGTCGAAGATCCCCGCCAACCTCGACCAGGTGATCATCGACGGCACCGACCAGGTCCGTCAGCTCCGACTCTGGCAGACCGCCGAGGACCTCTCGTCGAGCCTGAACGCCTTGGCGTTCGCCCTGGTCGTTGGCATCGTCGGGATCGCGACGCTCACCCCGTCGTGGCGCCGGGCCGGCCTCCGCATCGGGATGGCCCTCCTCGCGACGGGGACCAGCGTCACCGTCATCAGCCTCCTCGCCCCCCGGCTCGTGGCCGGCCGGATCGACGACCCCGGCCTGAGTGGCGCGGTCGAGAAGGCCATGGAGATCTTCTTCGGTGACCTGCGCACCCTCGGACTGTGGACGCTCGCCTCGGGCGTCATCGTCGCCGCACTGGTCTCGGCCGAGACGCCCAGCCACCAGGCGGTTCGGCCGCGTGACCTCCTCGAACGAGGGCGGGACCTGCTCGACCGCTGGCAACCGACGACGCCGGGCGCCCGGGTGGGGCAGGCTCTCGTGGTCATTGCTGTCGGCGTCGGCCTCATCGTGGCGCGTGACCTGGTCGTGCCACTGACCGTGGTGGCGGTGGGGAGCTACCTCGGCTACGTGGGCATCCTGCTGCTCCTCGGTGTGGTCGGCCGTCGACCCGTCACCGATGGCCCCGGCCCGGAGCCGCCCGCCGGGTACCCGCCGCTGGTCCGCGCCGGACCGAGCGAGGCCGAACGACGCTGGAGAACCCAGCGGACGGTGTGGCTCACGGGCGTCGGGGTGATCCTCGTCGCCGTCGTCGCCACGGTTGGATGGGTCACCTTCCGATCGTCGGGACGCGAAGCCGAAGCGGCCGGTGGTGCGGTCTGCAACGGGTCCGCTGACCTGTGCGGTCGGCGCCTCGACCAGGTCGCCTTCGCCGCCTCGCACAACTCGATGTCGGCCGCAGCCAGCCCCGGTTGGATCTTCGCCCAGAACCGCTACGGGATCGCCGACCAGCTCCAGTTCGGGATCCGGGGGTTCCTCGTGAAGACCCACTACGGCTCGTCGACCGGCATCACCGTGACCGGCGGCGACCTCGTGGTGACCGATCGCGCCGCCGAGGTGGCGGTCAACCCGAGGGTCGCCGAGGAGGAGTTGCCGGCGGGAGCGGTGGATCGGGCCAACGTCATCGCCGGTGGCCGGACCGCCAACCCGGCCCAACGCGACGTCTACCTCTGCCACGTCCAGTGCGAGCTCGGCGCCCAGCTCTTCACCGATGCCCTCGACGAGATGAAGTCCTTCTTGGCCCGCAACCCGAGCGAGGTGCTCATCCTGTTCCTGGGCGACTACGTCTCCGCCGCCGACACCCAACGCGAGTTCGAAGCGGCGGGGATGCTCGACCGACTCTGGGAGTACGACCCGTCGAAGCCGGCCCCGACCCTGCAAGAGATGATCGACGCCGAACGCAACATCCTCGTGCTGTCGGAGCACTCCGCTCCACCCCCGGCGTGGAACAACCCGGGGTACGGCCTCTTCCAGGACACACCGTTCACGTTCACCAGGTCCTCCGATCTGGAGGGGCAGTCCATCCCCGCCTCGTGTGCCCCGAACAGGGGCCAGGCCGATTCCCCGCTGTTCCAGGTCAACCACTGGATCACCAACAGCGAGCCGCCGTCGCCGGTGACGGCGGCGACGGTCAACGCCTACGACGTGCTCATGCCCCGGGTGAAGGCCTGCCAGGAGACCCGCAAGAAGTTCCCCACGCTGATCGGTGTCAACTTCTACGACCAGGGTGAGCTGTTGAGGGTCGTCGACGAACTGAACGGAGTGAACCCGCCAGGGGTTCGCTGAGCAACGCCAGGGTCAGAGCGCCTCACGGGTGAACCGGACAACCGCATCGAGCTGTTCGGACGTGAACCGGCTCTTGAAGGCCGGCATCGAGCCCCGGCCGTTGAGGATCAGGGCTTCCTGGTCGGCGATGTTCCCGTATCGCGTGGCGGCGAGACCGTCGGACAGCTTGGGGCCGAGACCGCCGCCCCCGCTGCGCCCGTGACAGCTGGCGCAGTTGGCCAGGTAGATCTGCTGACCCTGGGCCAGCACCGGGTCGGTGGGCGCCGCCGGGGTCTCGGTCGAGGCGCACGCGGCCACGCCACCGGCCCCGAGCACGACCACGACCGTCACCACCAGAGCACGCCAAGAAGTCACGGGCCGACGGTACCAACGTCACGGTGCGGCCCAGGTAGCGGGCGACGGTGACACCCGTAACCCTCATCGAATGAGAGGTGGCCGCCGACCACGGGCGATACTGAGGCGTGGGCATGAACCCGTTCCGACCTCATCGCCGCTCCCCTGCCGACGTCGTGATGGTCGTGGCCGCCGTGCTGGTGTGCGCCGCCCTCGTGGCCTGGGCGCTGTTCGGCTGATGGAGCTCACCTACATCCGCCACGGCCAGCCGGAGTGGGACCGCGGCGGCCTCGCCGTCGACGACCCGATCCTGACCCCCCTCGGCGAGGAGCAGGCCCGTCGGCTCGGGGAAGCCTTCGTCGGTCGCCCCGTCGACCGGCTGCTCGTGTCACCGCTGGTGCGGGCCGGCCAGACCGCGGCTCCGATCGCCGAGGCCCTGCAGATCGAACCGGAAGTCCTCGATTGGCTCCCCGAGATCGCCGCGCCCGTGTGGCAAGGCACGCCCTCGGAGGTCGTGGCGAAGGCCTTCGCCGACAGTCGGGCCCGACCCCTCGACGAGCAGTGGGACGGACTCCCCGGCGGCGAGAGCTTTCGGGCCTTCCACCAACGCATCACCGAAGGCCTCGACGCGCTGTTGGGCGAGCTCGGCGCCCGGCGCCTCACCACCCACCCGCTGGTGTGGGACCTCGAGGAACCGGGACCGAACGTGGTGATCGTGGCCCACGCCGGAACCAATGCGGTGAGCCTCGGCCATCTGCTCGGCATCGAGCCGGTGCCGTGGGAGTGGGAGCGCTTCGTGTCGTTCCACGCCTCGGTGAGCACCGTGCGCCCGATGCCCATCAGCGGTGTGCACTCCTTCAGCCTGTTCCGATTCTCCGACACCAGCCACCTCCCGGAGCACCTGCACACCCGGTGACACGGGCCACCAGACCACGCGCGGAACAAGGGTGAGCCCGGGCGGCGGCGCCACCGCGCCGCCAGAATCACGTCTTCAGAAGGCCGCTTGGATCACGTCGACGTCGGATCCGATGACGCCGACCACGTCGAAGCGCAGCGAGCCGGCGCGGGTACCGGTCTCGTCGAGCCAACGCACCGCCAGGCGACGGACGCGGGCCTGCTTGGCGGCAGTGACGGCTTCGGCCGGTGAGCCGTAGGCCGCCGACGAGCGGGTCTTCACCTCACAGAAGACCACAGTGGACCCACGGGCCAACACGAGATCGAGCTCACCTTCGCGACAGCGCCAGTTGCGGGCCACGACCCGATAGCCGTTGGACTCGTACCAGCGCGCAGCCAGTGCTTCACCGTGGGCGCCGAGGGCGCGACGGCCGGAGGTCAACCGGGCGGCTCGCTCACCGAAGTCCCGAAGTCCTGCGCCGGGAGCTCTTCGATGTTGACGTCCTTGAACGTGACGACCCGTACATGGGTCACGAAACGATTCTGGCGGTACATGTCCCACACCCAGGCGTCGCGCAGGTCGAGCTCGACCCGGGTACGCCCGCCGTCGGCGACCACCGACTGGTTCACTTCGTTGGCGAGGTAGAAGCGGCGCTCGGTCTCCACCACGAAGCGGAACATCGGACAGACGTCCTTGTACTCGCGGTAGAGCTGAAGCTCGACGTCGGACTCGTAGTCCTCGAGATCCTCGGTACTCACCAGATGCCTCCTGCAGCCCGGTGGACCCGGGCCTGCGGGGGTGTCGGCCCCGGCGCCGCGAACGGTGACCGGCGCCGCGCGACGACGGCGGGACGCCTCAGTCGCGCTTCTCCTTGATCTTGGCGGCCTTTCCGACCCGGTCGCGCAGGTAGTAGAGCTTGGCCCGGCGGACGTCGCCACGAGTGACGACCTCGATCTTCTGCACGATCGGGGAATGCACCGGGAACGTGCGCTCGACGCCCACCCCGAAGCTGACCTTGCGCACGGTGAAGGTCTCACGGATGCCATCACCCTGGCGGCGGATCACTGCGCCCTGGAAGACCTGCACCCGCTCGCGGGAGCCTTCGACCACTCGAACGTGGACCTTCAGGGTGTCACCCGGCGCGAACTCGGGGATGTCGTCGCGGAGGCTCTGGAGGTCGACGAGGTCGGTGGCGTTCATGGCTGGAGGTTTCCTGGCGTTGATGCCGGATCGGCGATCGGGCGGCGGCGGTCGTGACGAACCCGTCTACCGGGCCCGAGGGGACCCTGAAGGATACGTCCGCGCCCACCGAACGGGCAAAGCGCCACCATGAGGCCCCACGCGTCGGCTCACCCCGGCCCCAGCTCGTCGAACCAGGCCAGCAGAGCCCGGTCGGCGTCGTCGAGACCGCCGGCCGCGTCGACGAGGTCGGGACGAGCCTCCAAGGTGCGCTTCAGCGAGGCGGCCCGACGCCAGCGGGCGACCCGGGCGTGGTCACCCGACCGCAGCACCTCGGGCACGACAAGGCCCCGGAAGTCGGCGGGCCGGGTGAACTGCGGGTACTCGAGGCGGCCGTCGGCGAACGACTCGTCGGTCGCCGACTCGGCGTTGCCCATCACCCCCGGCACCAGGCGCCCGACAGCCTCGAGCACCACCATCGCCGCCACCTCGCCGCCACCGACCACGAAGTCGCCGATGGAGAGTTCGCCGTCGCAGAGGTGGGTGCGGACCCGATCGTCGACGCCCTCGTAACGTCCGCAGAGCAACGACAACCCGGGTCCACCGACCAGCTCGCGAGCCCAAGCCTGATCGAAGCGGCGCCCGGCCGGCCCGAGGAGCAGCAGAGGGCGCGGAGGGTCGGCGGCCTCGACCGACGCGAAGATCGGCTCGGGGCGCAGCACCATGCCCGCGCCCCCGCCGAAGGGGGCGTCGTCCACCGTTCGGTGGACGTCGGTGGTGTGCTCGCGGAGGTCGTGGACCCGCACGTCGAGCACACCCCGGGCTCGGGCCCGACCGAGCAGACTCTCCCCGGCGACGGCGTTCACCATCTCCGGCAGGATGGTGAACACGTCGATCCGGAACGCCTCGGTCACCGGTCGCCGTCCTCGCCCTCGACGAGTTCGAAGAGCCCGAGAGGAACGTCGACCACGAGCCGGCCCTCGTCGTCACGGCCGACCAGGAACGTGAGCGGCACCAGTGCTCCGCTGGCCAGCACCAACAGATCGCTGGCCGGGTTGTCCTGCACGGCCTCGACCAAGCCCCGCCCGGTGCCGTCGGTCTCGACCACCTCGGAGCCGATCAGCTCGTGTACCCACAAGGCGTCGCCGCCAGCGTCGGGGAGGGACTCACCCCGCAGGACCGAACCGACGATCTCGTCGGCGTCCTCACGTCGCCCGAACCCCTCGAAGGCGACGATCCACTTGCCCTGGTGGGGCCGCGAACTGGCGACCACCAGGGTGCGGTCGTCGATCTCGAGGGTCGACCCAGGCGCCACCCGCGCCGTCTCGGTGGAGGTGAGGGTCACGAGAACCTCGCCCCGGAGGCCATGGGGCTTGCCGACCCGACCGACCTCGAGCAGGTTCTCCACGTCAGTCGACGAACTCGACCTCGACGTCGATACCGTCGCGAACGGCCGCAGCGCGCACGACGGTACGAATCGACTGCGCCACCCGACCACGCTTTCCGATCACCCGTCCCATGTCACCTTCGCCGACGTGCACGTTGAGCACGGGGCGTCGCCCACGGGCATCGAGTTCGATGTCGACGGCGTCGGGGTCGGCGACGAGCGCCTTCACGAGGTACTCGAGCACATCGATGGCCACGGCCGCCTCGACCGGAGCGTCGTCGTCGGGTTCAGGTTCGGCCACTTCCGTGTCGGTTGCCTCGGTCACGACGCCGCGCCGGAGAACTGATCCATGGCGCCGGAGATCTTCAGCAGTTTGGCCACGGCCTCCGTGGGCTGGGCCCCCTTCTGCAACCAGGCCACCGCCTTGTCGTTGTCGACGGTGATGGCCGACGGCTCCTGACGGGGGTCGTAGTGGCCGACGATCTGGATGAAGCGGCCGTTGCGCGGCGAACGGGCGTCGGCCGCCACGATGCGGTACGTCGGCTGCTTGGTCTTGCCCATCCGCATGAGGCGGAGCTTTACCACGGGTTCTTCTCTCTTCTCGGTGTCGGCGTCGCTGTCGAACGGGCCGGCGCGGGGAAACGGCGCTCCGGCGAGCAGCAATGGTGAGGCACGCGGCCGATGCGGAGCAAGTCGACCGACGGGAAGGCCAGGCTACCGGCCCCCGAGCCCCTCAGCGACGGGGCGCAGAACCGCCCTTGCCCCCGAGGTCGGGGAAGGGGTTCCCGGCCCCGAGATCGGGCCGGCCCGCCAGACCCGGGCCACCAGGGCCGCCGGCACCGAGCGCCGCGGCATCGAGGTTGGGAAGCCGCAACGGCGCCTTGCCCTTGGGGGCCACGCGACCACCGCTGGCCCGGCCCCCTCCCGGGCCTTTGCCCTTGCCCTTGGCCGCCTTGCGCCGCGACTTCGCGATCTTCTTCGAGCCGGAGCCCCCCATGCGCCTCATCATCTTGGAGACCTCCTTGAACTGCTTGACGAGGTCGCCGACCTGGGTGGCATCGGTTCCCGATCCTCGAGCGATGCGGGTTCGACGAGAGGCGTCGATCAGGTCCGGGTCGACTCTCTCGGCGGCGGTCATCGACCGGATGATGGCCTCGATACGGGCGATCTCGCGATCGTCGATCTGGGCGTCGCGCACCTCCTTGGGCACGCCGGGCAGCATGCCGATGATGCCCGACAGAGGACCCATCTTCTTGAGCTGCTGCATCTGGTCGAGGAAGTCGTCGAAGGTGAACTGGCCCTCGAGCAACCGCGTGGCCACGGCCTCGGCCTCGTCCTTCTCGTAGACCTCCTCGGCCTTCTCGATCAGCGTGAGCATGTCGCCCATACCGAGGATGCGCCCGGCCAGACGATCCGGATGGAACAGGTCGAAGTCCTTCAGCTTCTCGCCGGTGGAGGCGAAGGCGATCGGGCGGCCGACGACCTCCTTGACGCTGAGGGCGGCGCCTCCGCGGGCATCGCCGTCGAGCTTGGTGAGGATCACCCCGTCGAGCTCGAGGGTGGCGTGGAACGACTCGGCCGTACTCACGGCGTCCTGGCCGGTCATGGCGTCGATGACCAGGAATGTGTAGTCGGGGTCGACCGCCTCGGAGATGCGGCGCACCTCGTCCATCAGATCGGCGTCGATGGCCAGACGACCGGCAGTGTCGACGATCACGACGTCGCGTCCGGTGCGGCGGGCTTCGGCGACCGCCCCGCTGGCCACGGCGACGGGGTCGGTGTCCTCGGACCACACAGGGACTTCGATCTGACGGCCGAGGGTGCGCAGCTGTTCGACGGCGGCTGGGCGCTGGAGATCGGCGCCGACGAGCAGGGGGTGGCGACCTTGGCTCTTGAACCAGCGGGCCAGCTTGGCCGAGTTGGTGGTCTTGCCCGAGCCCTGCAGGCCGGCCATCAAAATCACGGTCGGGGGCTTCGGGCTGAAGGTGATGCGGATGGTCTCGCCGCCGAGGGTGGCGGTGAGCTCCTCGTTGACGATCTTGACGATCTGTTGCCCCGGGTTCAGCGCCCCCGAGACCTCGACGCCGATGGCCCGCTCCCGAACCCGGCCGATGAAGTTCTTGACGACGGTGAAGTTGACGTCGGCTTCGAGAAGGGCGAGGCGGATCTCGCGCAGGGCCTCGTCGACATCGGCCTCGGTGAGGCGGCCCTTGCCGCGCAGACGCCCGAGGACGCCTTCGAATCGGTCGGAGAGGTTCTCAAACATCGACAGCCACCTCGTCGGGAGGGTCGGGGACGATCGAGGGTAGGGCAGGACCGCCGGGCCCGTTCACCAGCTTGCGCGTGACGAAGACGCCCACCAGCACCCCAGCCACGAAGAGCAGCACCGCCTTCGGACCCAACGCCCGCGTCGCCGCGGCGGTGCCCTTCACCGGTAGCGACCCGACGGCGTAGCCGGCCCGGAAGGTCACTTCGCCGGTAGCCCACACGAGCTTGCCCACCACGGCCACGAGCCGGGCCACGATCTCCGCGGGGATGGTGACGACCTTCACGAGAACAGGGCCTCCACGAACTCGGCGGGATCGAACGTGACGAGGTCGTCGGCCCCCTCGCCCAGCCCGACCAGCTTCACCGGGATGCCGAGCTGGGTCTGGATGGCGACCACGATCCCCCCCTTGGCCGACCCGTCGAGCTTGGTGAGCACCACGCCCGTCACCTCGACGGCCTCGGTGAACTGCGCCGCTTGGACCAGCCCGTTCTGACCGGTGGTGGCGTCGAGGACGAGCAGGACCTCCGTCACCTGACCGGCACCCTTGTCGGCGACCCGTCGCACCTTGCGCAGCTCGTCCATCAGGTTGACCTTGGTGTGCAGACGCCCGGCGGTGTCGGCCAGCACCAGATCAGCACCGCGGGCCGCAGCCGCCTCGACGGCGTCGAAGATCACCGCTCCCGGATCACCGCCCTCGTTGCCTCGAACCAGTTCGGCGCCGGCGCGGTCGGCCCACATGCCGAGTTGCTCGGCGGCGGCGGCCCGGAAGGTGTCACCGGCAGCCATCACGACCTTGTGCCCGGCGTCGGCCTCACGCTTGCCCAGCTTGCCGATCGTGGTGGTCTTGCCGACGCCGTTGACCCCCACGAAGAGCCAGATCGACGGGCCGGGACCGGTGGTGCGGACCAGCTCGAGATCGTGACCGCCCAGACGCTGGATGAGCTCGACCTTCAACGCCTCGAGGAGTTGGGCACCGTTCTCGAGGCCGTCGGCCTTCACTCTGGCCCGCAGCACGTCGAGCAGTTCCTGGGTGGCCTCGACGCCGACGTCGGCGCGGATGAGGGCCTCCTCCAACTCGTCCCAGGTCTCGGCATCGATCCGGGTACGACCGGTGATCGACCCCACGTACCCCGAGAGCAGGCCACGGGCCTTGCTCAGGCGATCACGGAAGCGAGGCCGAGCCAGGGCGCCCGGGGTCTCGGCCGGCGCGAGCTCGGTGACGACGGCCTCGGCCAGGAGCGCTTCGGCTTCGGCCACGACCTCGGCCCGCTCGGGCTCGACGGGGCGGGCCACGGGCGGCGGCTCGAGGGTCGAGTCGGCGCCACGCCGGCTCCGCACGAGGGCGAAGCCGGTACCGATGAGGACGCCGAGCACGGCGATGACGATGATGACGACGACGGCTTCCATGGCCGGGTCAGCCTACTGATGGGTCCGCCGGGCCCGACACCGCCGCAAGGGTCGGCCGTGTCGGGCCGGGGCTCAGCGGGTGGTGGTGGGGGGCGAGGCGAGGTTCAACGTCCCGAGCGTCACCTGAACGGACTGACGGGTGCCGTCGCGGACGACCTCGACCGTCACCGTCTGGCCCGGGCCATAGGCGCTGATGACCCCTCGGAGCTGCTCGAACGAGCGCACCGCAGTGCCGTCGACCGAAACGATCACGTCGCCCGCCTCGATGCCGCCGGCCTCGGCCGCGCCGCCCGCGGTCAGGCTTTCGACGTAGGCTCCGGCATCGCCGGAGGGGGTCTCTGGAGGCCCGGTGAGGCCCAGGCCCGCCTTGGCCGTGGACTGACCGTTCACGATCTTGTCGGCCACGGCGCGGGCCGTCTTGACGGGGATGGCGAAGCCGATGCCGTTGTTCTCACCGGACTGGCTGAAGATGGCGGTGTTGATGCCGATGAGCTGGCCGTTCTTGTTGACCAGCGCCCCTCCCGAGTTGCCGGGGTTGATGGACGCGTCGGTCTGGATCATGTTGACCACGACGCCCTTGTCGTTGTCGACGGGGCGGTTGACGGCCGACACGATGCCGGCGGTGACGGTCTGGTCGAGCCCGAAGGGACTTCCGAGCGCCACCGCCGTCTGACCCACGATGGGTGGGCTCTCGGCCAGCGGGACCGCCGGGATGCTGACCCCGCTGATCTGGACGACGGCGATGTCGGTGCCCGTGTCGGTGCCGAGCACCCGCCCTTCGACGGCGCGGCCGTCGGCGGTACGGACGGTGACCGTGCGGTCCTCGCCGACGACGTGGGCGTTGGTGAGGATGTGACCCTGCCCGTCGTAGGCCACCCCGGAACCGAGGCCGTTGGTGACCTCGATCTGCACGACCGACGGAGAGAGCGACGCGGCCACGGCCGCCAGCGGTTCGGCGTTCGGGTCGATGGCCACGCTCGGCACGGTGGCGACCGGCGTCGGGTTGCGGATGATCGTCGACGCCGTCTGGTCCTCGGTGAGGGCACGGACCCCGAAACCGGAACCGACGAGGGCGAGGGCGAAGACGGTGGCCCCCATGACCTTGAGTCCGGTGTGACGAGGCCGAACGGCAACCGGAGCCGAGTAGTTGGGGGGCGGCGTCGGGGCACCGGGCGCCCACCCCGGAGCGGCCGGGGGGGCCGGCGGCATCGGCGGGGGGCTGGCGTAGGTGCCATGGGTGCCGTACGGCGCCGGCAGCGGGGTGGGGCGGGGAGGCACGGGCGGCACGCTCACGTTGGTCGGCTGGGCGGCCCCCGGCCAGGCCGGGTTGGCCGGGGGCGGCGGGCCGGTGCTCGGCGCAGGGGCCGGCGGCGGCGCCAGGGTGGGGGCGTGGGGATCGGCAGGGGGATCGAAGCGGCCGCCATCGACGGGCGGCTGCTCGGGGGGGGTGGGATCCCAGGTCATCGGTGCTCCTGAAGGGAACCCGCACGGTGGGTGCGGAAGGCGGGAACGACGGGCGCCGAACGGCACCTCGACGACGACGGTACGGGACGGGCCGAAAAGCGCAACGAAAGCCCAGCGATCATCGAGCGAAAGCCGACACCCATGTCAGGACGGACCAACCGGGGACGGCGCCGGCAACGCCGGCAGCCACAGGGCGAACGCCGAACCCTGCCCCGGGACCGACGCCAACTTCACCTCACCACCGTGGGCTTCGGCGGTCTGGCGCACGATCGTGAGACCCAGACCGCTTCGGCCCTGCTCGCGGCTCTCACGAGGATCACCGCGCCAGAAGCGCTGGAAGACCTTGTCCTGCTCGGACGGGTCGATGCCCCGGCCCTGGTCTTCGACCGAGAGCCACACCCATGGTCCTTGACGACCGGCGCGCAGGCGGATCGTGGTGCTCGCGGGCGAGTAGCGCACGGCGTTGGCCAGCAGGTTGGCCAACGCCTGACGCAGAGCCAGTCGATCACCGAGGACCCAGAGGCCGGCGTCGGTGTGCCGATCGAGGTGTACGCCCTGGGCCTCGGCCACGGCCACGAACTCGTCGGCGGCCTCCGCGACCAGTTGGCCGGCATCGACGGGTTGGCGGTCGAGTGACAGAGTGCCTTTGCGGGCGTAGATCAACAGGTCGTCGACCAGGCGAGCCATGCGCTCCGTGGAGCGCTCCACGACCTCGGCCGTCCGCCGCAGTTCCTCGGGCCCGGCGTCGGGGTCGGCCAGCGTGACCTCGAGATTGGTGCGGATCACGGCCAGCGGATTGCGCAGCTCGTGACTCGCCTCGTGGATGAACTGGCGCTGCCCCTCGAAGGCCTCGTCGATGCGCCCGAGCATGCTGTCGAAGGTGTCGGCCAGGCGGCGCAGCTCGTCGTCGGGCCCACCGAGGTCGATGCGACGCGACAGATCGCTGGCCTGGATCTCACGGACGGTCGACGTGATCTGCCCGATGGGCCGCAGCATCCGACCACTCACCAGCCATCCGACGGCGAGGCTCACGAAGAACAGGCCGAGCAGGGCGGAGAAGGAGTACACCCGCAACGCGTCGAGCGCCCGCTCGTTGACCTGGTTCTGGAGGAGGCGAGCCTGATCGATCTGGAGAAAGGTGCCGCCGGGAACGTCGTAGAAGAACCCGACGGTCTCTTGTTGCAACGAGTACCGCAACCCGAAATAGAGCGACGCAACCACGAGAGCGGCGAGTCCGAAGACGACGGTCGAGTACACGAGGGTGAGGCGAAAGCGAATGGAACCGGCCCAACCCGGAAGGCGGTCGGCGAGTCGCTGACCCCTCGAATGCAGCCGGGTTCGCACCACGACCGCTGGTTGCTCGCCGGTCGGAGGCTCGCGAGGGATGGGCCCCACCCCAGGGACGGAACCGATCGGGATGCTCACGATCCGGACGGGTCGACCAGGCGGTAGCCACGCCCGATGACGGTCTCGATGACCGACGGCTCACCGTCACCCATGAGCTTGCGCCGCAGCGTGCCCACCGTGACCCGAACGGTGTTGGTGAACGGATCGGCGTGCTCGTCCCAGACGTGTTCCAGCAGGACCTCCTGCGACAGCACCTCGCCCGGTCGGGTCATGAAGTAGCGCAACAACGCGAACTCCTTCGCCGTCAGGTCGAGCTTGCGATCATCACGACGGGCATCGTGGCGGGCGTCGTCCAACGTGACATCACCGACGGCGAACAGCGACGACGACGCCGAGGTGTCGCGCCGCAGCAGGGAGCGCACCCGCGCCGTGAGCTCGGGGAAGGCAAAGGGCTTGACGAGGTAGTCGTCGGCTCCGTCGTCGAGTCCGGCCACCCGGTCATCCAGGCTGTCGCGGGCGGTGAGGAAGAGGACACGGGGTTGTGGCTCGAGTGACTCCGACCGCACCCGCCGGCAAACCTCCCGCCCGCCCGTTCCGGGCATGGTGACGTCGAGGCAGAGAAGGTCGTACCCGTTGACGAGAGCTTTGGACAGGGCCTCGTCGCCGTCGTAGGCGACGTCGACCGCGTACCCTTCTCGACGCAGGCCCCGTGCGACCGCGTCCGCCAGTTCCACCTCATCGTCGACCACGAGCACTCGCACGAGGGAAAGGCTAGAGCCGGGGACCACTGGCGCGACCGCACCATCGCGGCAATGTCACCTCCCGGACACGCGACGGCCGGTTGGGCGCTTTACCGTGCTCTTCCACGCAACGTGGTTGGCTCCCCGCCGTGACGACCACTGATCCCCGCACCCCCCCGCCCTTCCAGGAGACCCCGATGGCCCCGACGGAGCCGATCCTCCCGAGTCCCGATGGAGACGCGGCCCAGCTCGAGCGGGCCCTCTTCGAGGTGAAGAAGGTGATCGTCGGCCAGGACCGCGCCATCGAGCGGCTCTTCATCGGGCTGCTGGCGCGAGGACACATGCTCCTCGAGGGAGTCCCCGGCCTGGCCAAGACCCTCGCCGTGGAAACCGTCGCTCGGGTCATCGGAGGCTCCTACGCCCGGTTGCAGTTCACGCCCGACCTTCTTCCCGCCGACCTGGTCGGAACCCGCATCTTCCGGGCGTCGAGCGAGCAGTTCGACATCGAATGGGGGCCGATCTTCGCCAACATCGTGCTGGCCGACGAGATCAACCGGGCCCCCGCCAAGGTCCAGTCGGCCCTGCTGGAAGCCATGGCCGAGCACCAGGTCTCGATCGCCGGCACCACCCGACGTGTCCCGGAGCCCTTTCTGGTGATGGCCACCCAGAACCCCATCGAGAGCGAAGGGGTGTACCCGCTCCCCGAGGCCCAACGAGACCGCTTCCTCATGAAGATCGTGCTCGGGTACCCCAGCCCGCTCGAGGAAGCCCAGATCGTGTCGCGGATGGGCGTGAAGCCCCCGAGAGCCGAGCAGGTGCTGACCCTCGAGCAGCTCGTCTCGCTCCAGGCCTCCGCCGATGCCGTGCAGGTCGCCCCCAGCGTGGCCGACTACGCCGTTCGGCTGGTCGTGGCCACCCGCGAGCCGGCCACCCATGGCCTGCCCGAACTGACCGAGCTCATCTCGTGGGGTGCCAGCCCTCGCGCCACCCTCGGGTTGGTGGCCGCCGGCCGAGCCCTGGCCCTACTCCGGGGCCGCACCTACGTGCTCCCGCAGGACATCTTCGACGTCGCTCCCGACGTGCTGCGCCACCGCGTCGTTCCGTCGTACGAGGCGCTGGCCCAAGGCCTGTCCGTCGAACAGCTCCTCGCCCGGCTCCTCTCCACCATCCCCGCGCCGATGGTCGCCCCGGCCCAGGATCCGACCTCGGTGCACCATCCGTGAGCCCCGCCTTCCCCACCGGACCGCCAGCCCGGATGCCCACACCCGCCGAACGCTCCCCCATGGTGAGCGGAGGCCTCACCCCTCAGGCTCCCGCTGTCGCCGGCACACCCGCCGCCGAAGTGCTGCGCCGGCTCGAGCTCGCCGTCACCCGGCGCCTCGACGGGTTGTTGCAGGGCGACCATCGCGGCCTCACTCCCGGGCATGGTTCCGACCCGGGCGAGATCCGCCGCTATCAGCCCGGCGACGACGTGCGGCGCATCGACTGGAACGTCACCGCCCGCCTGCGCGACACCCATGTCCGCGACACGGTGGCCGATCGTGAGCTCGAGACCTGGGTGCTCGTCGACGCGTCGGCCAGCCTGGCCTTCGGCAGCGCGCTGGCCGAGAAACGCGACCTGGCGCTGGCTGGCGTGGCCGCCGTGTCCTTCCTCACCACCCGCACCGGGAACCGCATCGGAGCCCTCACCGCCGACGGCGCCGGCCACACCACGATGATCCCCGCCCGCAGCGGACGGGCCCATACCCACGCCCTGCTGCGACAGGTCCTCACCGCGGTCGAGGCCCCGGTCGCAGGGCGAGTGGACCTCCCCGGATCCATGCTCCGCCTCGGTGCCATTGCCAAGCGTCGCGGCCTGATCGTCGTCGTCTCCGATTTCCTCGACCCGGCCGACTGGGCCCGACCGCTACGAACCTTGGCCCTTCGCCACGACGTGGTGTGCCTCGAAGTGGTCGACCCGCTCGAGCTGGCCCTTCCCGCGGTGGGAACCCTGAACCTCCTCGACCCGGAGACCGGGGCCGAGCTCGAAGTACGAACGGACGACGCCGGGCTGCGAGCCCGATACGCCGAAGCCGCCGCCGCCCAGCGGGCCCGGATCGCCGCCCAGATCCGACAGACCGGCGCCGACCACCTCCAGCTGCGCACCGACCGTGACTGGCTGCTCGACATCGCCCGGTTCGTGTCGCGGCGCCGCGACCGGATCGACTCCCTCTCCCGGGCCACCGCCCATCAGGTCGGTGTCTCGTGAACGTCTTCGCCGTCTCCTTCCTCGACCCCTGGCGCCTCGTCCTGCTCATCGGGGCCCTCGCGCTGGTGGGCGTCTACGTCGCCATCCAGCAACGCCGCCGTGCCTACGCCATGCGTTTCACCAACCTCGAACTCCTGGCGTCGGTCGCCCCCAAGCGACCGGGTTGGCGCCGTCACGCCGCCGCCGCCGTCTACGTCGTCGCCCTCAGCGCCCTCGTGTTGGCCTTCGCCCGTCCCACCTGGGAGACCCAAGTTCCCCGCGAGAGGGCAACAGTGATGCTCGCCATCGACACCTCTCTGTCGATGGAAGCCACCGATGTCAGCCCCTCACGGGTCAAGGCCGCACAGGCCGCGGCGGTGTCGTTTCTCGACAACGTGCCCGAGAGCGTCAACGTCGGCCTGGTCACCTTCAACGCCGCCGCATCGTTGCGGGTACCACCGACCACCGACCGCGAGGCCGTCCGCCAGGCCATCGGCAACGTGGAGCTCGGTGAGCGCACCGCCATCGGCGAAGCCATCTTCACCAGCCTCGACGCCCTCGCCACCGTTCCCCCCGCCGAGGACGGCAGCCCGGTGCCCGCCGCCGTCGTGGTGATGTCCGACGGCACGACCACGAGCGGACGGCCCGACGGCGAAGCCGTCGCGGCGGCGGCCGAACAGGGCGTTCCGGTGTCCACCATCGCGTTCGGCACCGACGAGGGCTACATCGTCGTCCCCGGGGAACGCGGGATCGTCCCGGTACCGGTCGACCGCCGCGCCCTCGACGCCATCGCCAGCAACACCGGTGGGAAGTTCTACGAGGCCACCACCGAGGGCGAGCTGCGCGACGTGTACGCCACCATCGGGTCGTCGGTGGGCTACGAGACCGAGGACGTCGAGGTCACGGCCTGGTTCGTGGGCGGAGCACTCATCGCCCTGTTCGTGGCCGGTGGCCTCAGCCTGGCCTGGTTCTCCCGCCTCCCGTAGTCGTCGAGCCGGCGCCGGTCAGCGCGGCCCTCACGTCGCGCCGACCTTCTCGCTCACGACCTTGCTCGATCCGCCCGGCTGCATGGTGACTCCGTAGAGGCAGTCGGCCGCTTCCATGGTGCGCTTCTGGTGGGTGACGATCACCAGCTGGGCGTCGGACCGGAACTCGCCGACCAGTCCCAGGAACCGGTGGAGGTTGACGTCGTCGAGCGCCGCTTCGACCTCATCCATCACGTAGAAGGGCGACGGTCGGCTACGGAAGACGGCAAAGAGGTACGCCAACGCCGTGAGGCTGCGCTCGCCACCCGACAAGAGGGAGAGCTTGCGAACGTTCTTCCCCGACGGCTTGGCCTCGACCTCGATACCGGTGACGAGCAGATCGTCGGGATCGGTGAGCTTCAGCCGTCCCTCGCCCCCCGGGAACAACATCGAGAACAGCGTCTCGAAGTTGACGGCCACGTCGGCGAAGGCCGCGGCGAACACGCTGACGATCTCGGCGTCGATGGCCCGGATGATCTTGGCCAACTCCCGCCGGCTCTCCTTCACGTCGTCGAGCTGGGCCTGGAGGAACTCGTGACGTTCCTGGAGGGCCTCGAACTCTTGGAGGGCGAGCGGGTTGATCGGGCCCATGATCCGCAACTCTCGCTCGAGCTCGCGGATCCGGGCGTTGGGATGCACGCTCTCGGGCAAGGGCGGGCAGTCGGCGGCGATCGCGGCCTCGGGCTCGCAGTCGAGGTCCCGCCTCAGCGCCTCCACCGCCGCCTCGATCCTCAGCTTCACCTCGGCCTCCTCGAGCTCGGCGCGCTGCAACAGCTCGCGTTGCTCGCTGAGTCCCCGCTCCTCGACCGCCCGCCGGCGCCGGCGCTCGTCGAGATCGGCGGCCACCTGGCGGGCCGCCTCGGACTGGCGGCGACGCCGGTCGCGAAGCTCACCGAGCCGGGCCTCGATCGTGACAGTGGCCTCGGCCACCACGATGGTGAACCGGGCCAGGGCCACCGCGGTGCGCTCGAGCTCGAGGCGGCGAGCTTCGGCGACGTCGCGCTCGGACGCCGCTCCCTCGAGGCGCCGCTCGACCTCGGCCGCCCGGCGGGCCAGGAACGTGTGCCGCTCGGCCACCGACGCCGACCGCACCTCGAGGTCGCTACGACGCCCCCCGACATCGGCGGCCAGCTCCTCGAGACGGGAACGGGCCTCGACCATCCGTCGCGATGATTCGGCCAGGTCGGCGTCGGCCGTCTCGAGCGACGGCAGAACCGTCTCGAGCTCGGCGATGCGCGCGTCCTCCCGGGCGATGCGGCCGGAGAGCTCGGCCAGGTGTCCGTGCAGGGCGTCGTTCTCGGTGCTGGCGTCACGGCGGTCGGTCTCGACGCGTTGCCGTCGATCGGCGGCGGCGGTGAGCCGGCTGTCGTTGTCGTCGAGGTCCCTCGCCAGGGCTCGCTCGGCCTGCTCGGCCGCGCCCAGCTCCGCACGCGCCTCGGTCAGCGTCGCGGCTGCGACCGCTCCCGACTTCGCCGCTGCCTGGGCCCGGACACGGGCCTCGTCACGGGCGGCGCCGGTGGCGCCGGAACCGGCGACTCCGACCCGCCAACCGGTGAGGGCGAAACGGTCACCATCGGCAGTCACCGCGATGGCGTCGGGATGAGCGAGCGCGACGTCGACGGCCTCCACCCAACCGCCGTCGACCACGACCGCGGCACCGATGAGCCCGTCGAGAACAGCCTCGACATCGGGGCGATGAGCGCGAACGTGTCGACGCAGAGGCTCGCCGACGGCCGGCGACGTGCGGGCAGCCATGCCCGCACCCAGGGCGATGACAGCTCCCGAGAGGGCTTCGCCGTGCAACGCCTCGAGGGCGCGGCGGCCTGCGGCGACGTCGTCGACGACGACGGCCACCAGGGCCTCGCCCATGGCCGCCTCGAACGCCGCCTCCCACCCGGGGTCGACCTCGACCAGATCGAGCAGGGTGCCCAGCACTCCCTCGACGCCGGCCAGGCGTTGGGCTCCGGCCCGTGAGCGGGCCTCGTCGAGGGCGAGGTCGAGCGCCTCCACCCGGGCCTCCCAGGCATGACGTTCACCTTCGCGGCGACGGTGGACGGCTTCGGCCTCGTCGAGCGCAGCCGTCGCCGCACTGCGGCGGTGTTCGGCGGCGTCGATGGCTTCGACGAGGGGCCGCTCGGCCTGCTCGGCCGCCGCCAGCTCGCTGCGCAGACCCTCGGCCTCAGCCGCCAGGAAAGCGATCCGATCACGGAGGCCATCAGCACGGAGCTGCACACGCTCGTGCTCGGACCGACCGCGGTCGGCCGCAGCCCGCAAGGCCGTCAGCTCACCCCGCACCTCGGCGGCGGCGCCGCTCGGGGCCGACACCCCCGTGGCCCACTCCGCCTCGAAGGTGCGACGCTCCTCGGCCAACGCCCCCTCGGCCCCCGACAGCTCTCGGGCCAGCGGGGCCAGCTCCGCCTCCTCGGCCGCGATCCCGGTGAGCTCGGCGGCCAGACGCGCCGCTTCGGCTTCGAGCGACGCGACCACACCCTGGTCGACCGAGCTTCCCTGCGCCCGCTCCACGCCGCGCCGGCGCTCGGTGAGCACCGCAGTGAGGCCACGGGCCTGCTGAAAGAGGGATTCGTGCCCGGCCAGCGCATCCCCGAGGTCGTCCCCGCCCATCGCCGTGAGCTCGGCCTCGGTGGCCAGCACCAGCGTGTCGAGCTCGGCGAGGGACCGGCGCCGGCGCTGCTCGTCGTCGAGCAGCTCGGTCCGGCGTCGTGAGCCCTGTTCGAGGCGTTGGCGCAGCCCGTGCAACGCACGACCGGCAACGTGGACACGCAGGGCGGTCAGCTCGGCCACCACGTCGCCGTGGCGACGCGCCGCGTCGGCTTGGCGCTCGAGGGGGCGGAGCTGGCGCCGCACCTCGCGGAGCAGGTCCTGGAGACGCGTCAGGTTCCCTTCCGTGGCCAGGAGCCGGCGCTCCGACTTCTCTTTGCGGCGCCGGTACTTGAGCACACCGGCCGCCTCCTCGATGACCGCCCGGCGATCCTCCGGGCGGGCGTTCAGCACGGCGTCGATCTGGCCTTGGCTGATGATGACGTGCTGCTGGCGCCCGACACCGGAGTCCGACAGGAGGTCCTGGATGTCGAGGAGGCGGCACGGCACGCCGTTGAGCGCGTACTCACTGTCGCCGGAGCGAAACAGCGTGCGGGTGATGGTGACCTCGTTGAACTCGATGGGGAGCTGGCCGGACCCGTTGTCGATCGTGAGGCTCACCTCGGCCCGGCCGAGCGCGGTCCGCTTGGAGGTGCCGGCGAAGATGACGTCATCCATCTTCTGGGAGCGCACCGCCGAGGGTGCCTGCGCGCCGAGGACCCAACCGATGGCGTCGACCACGTTGGACTTGCCCGACCCATTGGGCCCGACGACGACGGTCACTCCGGGTTCGAGGTCCAGGACGGTGGTGTCGGCGAAGGACTTGAAGCCCTTCATGGAGAGTCGCTTCAGGTACATCGGGGCTCGTGGGGGCTCAACGGGCTCGGAGGCGCGTGGGTGCGGACGGGACGAGGCGCGGATCGACGGTCAGACCTGGCAGACCTCGCAGAAGTAGGTGGACCGATTGGCGAACTTGGCCTTGACGATGTCGTGACGCCGACAACGCCGGCACGGCTGCTTCTCCCGGTCGTACACCTGGTGGTGGCTCTGGTACTCGCCGGGTTTGCCGTTCAGGTCGACGTACTGGCCGTCGGACAACGTGGAACCGCCGTACTTGATGGCCTCGTGGAGGATCTCGACGAGTGACCGGTAGACCCGCCGGATCTCCTGGGTGGTGAGCGTGTCGGTGTCGCGGTCGTAGCGCACGCCGGCATCGAACAGGATCTCGTCGGCGTAGATGTTGCCGATCCCGGCGATGATCGACTGGTCGGTCAAGAATGCCTTCAGCTTCATTCGCTTGCGGCGTAGAAGATGACCGAAGTCCACCCACGACATGGGGGTCTCGACCGGGTCGACGCCGAGGTCGGAGAGCTCGGGGATGTCGGACGTGATCTCGTCGGGGGTACCGATGAACATCTCGCCGAAGGTGCGCGGGTCGACGAAGCGGAGCTGGCCGCCCTGGGTGAAGGAGATCACCAGGTGGGTGTGCGGCTCCTTCGGGTCCTTCGGCACGGCCCGACGCAACTGCCCGCTCATGCGCAGGTGGATCACCAGCACGTCGCCACTGTCGAGCACGAGCAGCAGGTACTTGCCCTTGCGCTGCGCGCCGGTGATCTTCATCCCTTCGAGGCGGGCGATGAGCTCCTTCGGCTTCTGACGGCGAACGGTGCGCGCGCCGGTCACCTCGACGGACTTGATCTTCTTGCCGACGACCTCACGTTCCAGTTCACGACGGATGGTTTCGACCTCGGGCAGCTCAGGCATGGCCCTGCTCGCTCTCGCTGGTGGTGGGTGGTGGGACGCCGGCCGGATCGGGGCGGACATCACTCGGCGATCCGTCGTCGTCGGTCAGCACGGCGAGGGCGACCTTGGCCGCCGCCTGTTCGGCGAGCTTCTTCGATCGGCCCTCTCCTGTGCCCACGGTGGCGGCGCCGAGACTGACCTCGGCCCGGAAGCGCTTCTCGTGGTCGGGGCCCTCGTCGGACAGGCGGTAGGCCGGCAACTCGTCGAAACGGTGCGCGGCGAGTTCTTGGAGGTGGGTCTTGTGGTCGGCGCCACCGGGTCCGTCGCTCACCTCGGCGGCAATGCGCCCGGCGAGCTGTCCCATGACCACGAGGCGGGCCGCAACGATGCCGCCATCGAGGTGGACGGCGCCGATGACGGCTTCCATGGCGTCGGCCAGGATCGATGGCTTCGTGCGCCCCCCGCTGGCGTCCTCACCCTTGCCGAGGAGCACGTCGGAGCCCAGGCCCAGGGCGACGGCGACCTCGGCCAGCGTGGGGGCGCTCACCACCGCGGCACGGATCTTGGCCATGGAACCTTCGGACAGCTCGGGCTGAACCGCGAACACGTGCTCGGCCACGATCAGGCCGAGCACCGCATCGCCCAGGAACTCGAGGCGTTCGTTCGAGGCCGTGCCGGGGTGCTCGGCGCACCACGACCGATGGGTGAGGGCCAGCTCGAGCAGGGAGGGGTCGTCGAAGAAGTAGCCCAGCCGCTCGGAGAGCGACGCGAGCGTGTCGGTTCCCAGGGCGTCAGCCCAGCTTCGCGACGACGTAGTCGACGGCGTCGCGGATGGTCTTGAGGTCTTCGAGGTCTTCGTCCTCGATCCGGAAGCCCACGCTGCGCTCCCCGAGTTCCTCCTCGAGGGCTTCGACGAGCTCGATGAGGGCCAAGCTGTCGGCATCGAGGTCGTCGGCGAAGGAGTCGCCCTCGTTGATCGAGAGCGGCTCGACCTCGAGGATGTCGGCCAACCGGTCACGGATCAGGTCGAGAACCCCGGCACGGTCCATCGGCGGCTGTTCGACATGGGTCTCTGCGGGCACGAAATCGTTCTCCTGGTCCGGTCGCGGTCCGAGGATCGTACCGTGGCTGAAGCTCGTGCGCTTGTGAACAGACCGAGGGCTCGCCGGCCTCGGGCCCTGGCCGGTCAGGCTGTCACCCGGGGCGGATGGTGCGGGCGAGGTGGCCCACCACGTCGCCGAGGACCATGTCACGGGCCACGCGCACCGCATTGACGATGGCGATGGCCGACGAGGATCCGTGACTGATGATGCACACACCATCGGTGCCGAGAAGCATGGCGCCCCCCGTGTTCTCGGGGTCGAGGCTCTCGTAGAGAGGGCTGAGCGTGGGCCAGAGGACGGCGGCCGCGGCCCGGGCCTCGTCCGAGGAATCGAAGGCCTCGAGCAGGCCGGACACGATGGCGTCGAGACCGCCCTCGAGGGTCTTCAGGGCCACGTTGCCGGTGAAGCCGTCGGTGACGACGACATCGGCCGCTTCACCCATGAGGTCACGACCCTCGACGTTGCCGACGAAGGTGGCGCCGGCCTGGGCCAGCCACTCGCCCTCGGCCAGCAACTTGTGCGTCTCCTTCACCAACGGACTGCCCTTGGTCGGCTCCTCCCCGATCGACAGCAGCGCCACCTTCGGTTCGGCGATGCCGTAGCGCTCGCGGGCGTACACCGCCCCCATCTGGGCGAACTGCACGAGCCACTCGGCGTTGCACTCGGCATTGGCGCCGGCGTCGAGCAGCACCGTGGGGGTGGAACCGAGCACCGGAATGGGCGTGGCGATGGCAGGACGCTGCACCCCCTTGATGCGACCCATCCGCAACAGGGCGCTGGCCATGGTGGCTCCCGTGTTGCCGGCACTGACCATGGCCGAGGCCCGGCCGTCCCGGACCGCTTCCGCCGCCCTGACCAGCGACGAGTCCTTCATGCGGCGCACGCTCGACGCGCCGTCGGCATCCATGGCGATGACCTGTGATGCCGGGATGACCTCGAGGCCACCGGTGTCGGTGAGCTCCTCGGGCCGGCCGACGATGACGATCGGTACGCCCAGTTCGTCGGCCGCTCGGCGCGCCCCGGCCACGATCTCCGCGGGGGCGTGGTCACCACCCATGGCGTCGACGGCGATGGGCAACATGGCGCCGGCTTCGGCGACGGTCATCAGGAGCGCGGGGTGTTCAGTCGACGTCGATGGCCTGGCGGCCGTGGTACCAACCGCAGTTGCCGCACACGATGTGAGGACGCTTCACCGCTCCGCAGCGGGGGCAGGTGCTGCGCGAGGGCGCCGACAGGCGCCACGCCGAGGATCGGCGGCTGCGGCTCTTCGACTTGGAGGTCTTCTTCTTGGGGACAGCCATCGTTCTTCCTGGCGCGAGGGGGCCTGCGGGGCCCGCGGCTTGGGTACCCGACGGGACGGCGCGAGACCGGCCTGAGGCACGAGCAGGAGAGCCTACCCGCCGTCGGGCCCAGAATCGAAGTGCAGCTCGTCCAAGGCCGCCCAACGGGGGTCCACCGGGCGGGGCTCGGGGTCGAGGTCGGGGTCCGAAGCGTCCTCGTCGGCGACGTGAGCAGGGAAGAGGTCGGGCGCCGGCCCCCGGCAGTCCTCGCCACAGAGGGGGGCCAGGGGAAGAGCCAACAACACCGCGTCGCGGACCATCGGCTCGAGATCCACGAGGTCGTCGCCCATCGGGTAGGTCTCACCCTCCACGGGGCGGGGCTCGAAGATCTCCTTGACCCGGGTGATGGCGGAGCCGGTGACGGGGGTGAGACAGCGACGACAGTCGCCCTCCCAGGGCACGGTGATGGTGCCGGTGGCCACGAGCCCCTTGCTCAGCGTCTCGAGCTCGAGGTCGACCTCGATCGCCGCGCCGTCGGGCACCCGGGCGGTGGAGATCCCGAGGCCGGAAAGCACGACCACCTCGGTGAAGCGACGCCGGGCGCCGGGGTGTCGCCGCAGATCGGCGATCGCCGCAACGAGGACTCGGGCCGACACGGGCGTTGGCAGCGACGACGAGAACCCGGGGGTTCAGTCGTCCTGGTCGAAGAAGGTGGACGCCGCCCCGCGAATCGTCTCGGGACGCGCCTCCGGCGGCGGGGGGAGGTCGTCGAACTGGTGCGCGCCGTGGGGCTTTACCGGCGGGTCGTCGTCGTAGAAGGCGTCCTCGTAGCCATCCTCGTGACGGTCGTCGAGGGCATCGGGGCCGTCGGCGTCGCCGTCGTCGGGCACGGGGTCGGGTTGAGGCCCGCCCACGCCCTGAGCGGCGGCCGCCGCGGCCTCGGCCAGAAGGTTCGTGCCCTGGAGCTTCTCGCGGCCGGCGGCGACGAGCGTCTGGGTGCGGTCGAGCACGATCTCGAAACTGGCCAGCTTCTGGTCACAGAAGTCCTCGACCTCGTGACGGAGGCGGCGGGCGTCGGCCTCGGCGGCCTCGATGATGCCGTAGGCGCGCTGCTCGGCCGCCTTCACGACCTCGGCGCGCTGCACCATCCGCTCGGCCCTCGCTCGGGCCTGTTCGACGATCTCGGCGGCTTCGTGACGGGTGCGGGCCAAGAACTCCTCCCGTTCCTTCAACAGCCACCGGGCCGCCCGGAGCTCCTCGGGCAACTCCTGCAAGGCCTCGTCGACCAGCTCGAGCACCTCTTCTTTGGCGATCATCGACGAGGCCGACAGCGGCACCGGCCGAGCGGCCTGGATGACGTCGCGCAGTTGCATCAGTACCTCCTCGGTCTCCGGAGGGTGGTACTGCGCGCCCACGGGCGGCGGAGTGAGGTCGAGGTCGGGCTCGAAGTCGGTCATGCCTTGTGCTCCTCGAGGCGCTTCGCCACTGCGGGGGGCACCATCGCCGTCACGTCGCCGCCGAATCGGTGGATCTCTCGGATCAGCTTGGATGCGAGGAAGGAATGCGATGACGCCGACGGGATGAACAGTGTGTCGACGCCGGAGATCTTGTGGTTCATCTGGGCCATCTGCAGTTCGGACTCGAAGTCGGACACGGCGCGCAGGCCCTTGACGATGAAGTCGGCTTCGAGCTCACGGGCCAGGTCGACGACCAGCGACGCGAACATCGTGACCACGACGTTGTCGAGGTGGGCCACGGAGTCCTCGAGCATCTGCTGGCGCTCGTCGAGTTTGAACATGGGCTCCCCCTTCTGGGGGTTACGCATCGCCGCCACCACGACGTGGTCGAAGAGCCGGGACGCCGTCTCGATGATCTCGAGATGGCCGTTGTGGATCGGATCGAAGGATCCGGGGTACAGCACGCGGGTCACGAGGGCTCCGGCGGGGGGCTGGACGGTTGGGCGATGGAGACCACCGTATCGCCGTACCCCTTCGTCCTCAGGACATGCCACCCGGCGATGGGGAAGACATCGCGATCGGACTCGGTCACCACCACGGCGTCGGGCGCGATCAGGCGCACGCCGACGAGGACCCCTTCCCACGCCGCGGCGTCGGTGGCGTAGGGCGGGTCGAGAAGCACCAGATCGAATGCTGTCGCCCACTCGTCGCGCTCGGCCGCGACGAGAAACCCATCTGCGTCCGCAGCGACGATCTCCGCTCGATCGGCCAACCCAGTGGTGTGCAGGTTGTTCTTCACCACCCGGCGGGCTGCGGCCGAGCGCTCGACGAACGTGCAGTGCGCGGCTCCACGCGACAGCGCCTCGATGCCGAGCGCCCCCGAGCCGGCGAAGAGGTCGAGCACTCGGGCGTCGGCCACCGCATCGAGGCTCACGAGAGCGTTGAACAGTGCCTCGCGCACCCGGTCGAGCGTGGGCCGGGTGTCGTCACCGGGTGGCGACTGAAGCCGTCGTCCCCTCGCTTCGCCAGCCACGACCCTCATGCGGGTGACGGTACCGTCCCGCCTCGTTCGGCCCGGGCCCGGCCTACCCTCACGGCGTGGAGGCCGAGCTCGGGATGACCTGCGTGGACTGCGACGGCACGCTGCGCCCGCTGTCGTACCCACCCGAAGGCGGGTGGGAGCCGGGCGACGTGGTGGCCTACCGCTGCCCCGACTGCATGGAGCGCTTCGACATCGTGCTGCCCGACCTCGACGACGACGACCGCTACTGACCTCAGCTCGGTCCGCTGGCGTCGCGAGACGAATTCTCCTGCGGTCCGGTCGATCGTTTCGGGGCTCGATCAGAGGGCGCCGCCGGGGCTGATTCTGCCCACGTCGGAGCGACAGCTGCTGTCGCCGTCGGTCGTTGGCAGCGGGCGTGGTTCGGCCACGCCTCCGAGGGTCGAGACACTCCTCGATTCACACGAGATCATCAAAGATTTCCTCGGATTTCTGCTTGTGCTCGTACGTATGTTCTGGTAGGTTCCAGGCATGGATCCGGGGTTGACGACAGCGATCGAAGCGGTGGACCCGGCCCCGTGTGCGGCGGTGGTGGCCGAGCTGTTGGTGGCCCGCGACCGCCTCGACGCCAAGGTCTGTGAGGCCCTGTCGGGGTTCGTCGCCCGGGGTGGGCATCGGGTCGACGGGTGGGGTTCGACGGCGGGCTGGTTGCGGGCCCACGGGGTCGGCGAACGCGACGCCCAACGGTTGGCGGTGCGGGTGGCGCGTCTGACGGCGTGGCCCGAGTTGGCCCGACTGTGGTTCACCGGGGAACTGTCGGGCGCCCAGGTCGACCTGGCCGTCGGGTGCGATCCCGAAGGGTCTGGTGGAGATGTTCGCCGACCACGACACCGAGATCTCTCCGCTGCTGGTCGGCCTGTCCGCCGCCGACCTGGAGCGGTTGCTGGCCGCCCGCCCCGTGAGCATCTTCGAAGAAGGCCTGTACCGCGACGCCCTCGCCCACCACACCGGCACCCCCGTTCACCACGACCACCACCCGCTGAGCGCGGCGAGCCCGGCCACGTTGTTCACCGAAGGCACCCTCCTGCACCGGCTGTTGATCGTCGACGGGCAAGTCATCGACCCCGGTCGCACCCTCCGGTTGGCGTCACCCAACCTGTGCGACGCCATGGTCGTACGCGACCGGGGCTGCCGGTTCTCCCACTGTCACGCCCCCACCGCCTGGGTCCACGCCCACCACCTGCAGCACTGGGAGAACAAAGGGCCCACCGACCTCGCCAACCTCACAAGTCCAAAATATTGCCCCTTTGCGGCGAGCATGGATCAAAGGCGCAGAGGTTTCGTGCCGGAGGGGGACTCGAACTCCGCCGCAGCCGATGACGCACGGTGTCACGCTTTGGTGCCCGGGGCCCTGACCTGCAATCCCGACCAGGTGGAGTCCGGCTGGCCGGTTCCTGTACCGCTCGGTCTCACCGCGTCCGTGACCACGCCGTGACCAGGGCCCCGATCGAGAAAGGGGATCCTGACCAGGGATGGATACGCCTCGAGTGGCACACGGCATCTCTTGAACGATCGAGACCGCCAGCACCGCCTCCCTCTGCTGACGACCCGCGGGTCACGCCAGATCACCTGTCCCCTCCACGCACAGCAGGCCCCAGTGACCTCATCAGTCATCATCGTCCCACCGGGCCCCGACCAAGCCAACGACGCAGGGCGACCGATGCTGTAGTAGCCAAAGATGCCGCTGGTCGCGTTCTTGGCGTTACCAACCCCACCGGGGTACGTGAACGTCGACTGCAGACCGGCATGATAGCCACCGTCTGAGCGTTCATCGTCAACGTCGAGGGCCGCCCGGCGCCGTCAGTCATAGCACCGCACCAGGGTCGCCGCGCTCAACGAGCCGAGTCCTCGATTTGCTGACGCACAGGACGACGACCCTGAAGGTAGACAACAACGGCAGCGCCGATGAAGAGGACGTTCGGAAGAACGATCAAGGCCAGAAGAACCGGATCGTCGACGTTGGACCACGCGAATCTTTTCGTGCGTGCCCATTCCCATGGTGCCACGATCCGATTGTAAAGGGGACGAAGATCGGCGACGAGCAGCAAGATCTGGCCAATGGTCATCGCGACGACGAGCCCGATGTACAGCCCATACTTCCTGTACGGGAAACAGATCACGGCGAGGCCTAAGAAGCAGCCGAAAGGCACGAGCCAAAGCGCGACCGGAGCCAGATACAACCATGCGGTCTCGTTCACTGTCCTGGGCTCCAAGAACGCGTCACTGAGATTGAGAAAGGCAGCCGAAGCAAGCGGGACGAACACAAGGAGGGTGGTCCACACTCTCCTGGTCCGCGGCAACCCTCGAGAAGGAGCAGCATCAGTAACCATGTCCTAGACCTCTCGCTGAGTTCTTAGCACAAGGGACCAGAGCTGATCCCCACCGAATATCTGAAAGGGTCCATCAACCATAAAGTGGGTTCCGACGATACGTTCATGCGAATAGTCAAAAGAAGCGAAAGTTCCATTGTCGGGTGGTGTTAGCGGCAACGACGGCGTAAGCGGAGAACGCAGTCGCCCCACAGGTCCCTCCGATGTACAAAAGAGCCAGTACCCAACTGGTAACACAATCGCGACCCATCAAGTGCCAGAAGAAAAAATCAGCATCCCGACATCGATCAACGACAAAGAAGCTAGCCCCTCCCCGACAACACTTCCGGGCGGCGGGGCACGGCGCCCCGAGGTCTTGCGGGCCGCCATGCGCGCCAGGATCTTGTCCCGCTCGGCCAAGGTGATGATTGGTTCCCACACCGCTGCGCCGATCACCTCGCCGCAGTGTTGGCGCAACCCGGCGATCCGCGGTGACGCCAACATCGCGTTCAACGTCGTTGTCCGCCACGCACCACCCGACACGGTGTTGACTCCCTCGGCGTCAAGCCACGTGGCCAACGACCGGACACTGTCCCCGGCGATGAACCGCGCCGTGACCGCCCGGATGACCTCCGCCTCGTCCTCTTTGATGGTGATCCGGTCATCGTCGTAGCCGAACGGCCGATGCGAACCCCCGTGGGGGCGGCCGGCGGCGGCGACCTCGTCGAGCTTGCGGCGCACCCGGCGACTCTTCGACGCGGACTCGTTCGCCGCGACCGCGGCGAGCATCCGCAACACCAACAGCCCGTCGCCGTCGCCAACATCAACAGCACCGCCGGCCACCAACCGAACCGAGCATCCCCCCGCAGTGGTCAGGACCTCGACGAACTGCTCCAGCTCGATCGGCCGGCGCGTCAAACGATCCGGGTGATACACGATCACCCCGTCACGCGACCCGTCGCCCAGATCAGCCAACATGCGCTCATACGCCGGACGGTGCTTGGCGCCGTACGCAGAAACATCGTTGTCGACGTACTCCTCGGCGACCTCCCAGCCCAGGTCGATGGCGAGACGTCGGCAATCGCGGACCTGACGCTTCACCCCAAGCGCGGTGCCATCATCAGAAGAGATCCGGGCGTCCACCGCCGCCCCCCGAGGCTCGGACATGGGGGTGGACTAACAACTAATGAGCAACCTCGCCGGGCTCTGCGCCACCCACCACGGCGTCATCCACCGCCACCACTGGGCCCTCGACCTGCAACCCGACGGCACCCTCGTGTTCACCCGACCCGACGCCACCGTGCTCACCAGCCCACCCCCCAGACTGCGGCGACGACCAGCTCTGCCGCTGCACCACCCCCACACCCGCAATC
>Ga0105047_10001203_pt1 | contig 46097 bp, 40 predicted proteins | sample MAT04_FD_78384 | JGI IMG/M metagenome (GOLD analysis project Ga0105047, IMG submission 78384) | Freshwater microbial communities from Lake Fryxell liftoff mats and glacier meltwater in Antarctica - MAT-04 (megahit assembly) | ecosystem: Environmental > Aquatic > Freshwater > Ice > Liftoff... | reverse complement strand
CTGTTGATTTTCTCGACAGGCTGCGACCTCACATGGATGTGAGGACAAAATAGCGACGTAAGTCGTTATTTTGCGAGCCTCGCGAAGCTTTGCTTTGCGCCGGGCGAGGTTGAAAAACGCCACAACGGCGTTTTTCAATAGGCAGCTAGGGAGGCCGGCGTGGCATTCGGTCAAACCACGAGCCAGCCGCCGAAATGCCCGGTCCGCAACTTGCCCGGAAGAGTCTATAATTGACCTGTGATGTTTGGGCTGACGCCTGAGCGCCGTTACATTCGGATTTTATCCCGCCTTGCTTGGCATTCCTTTCGGATACTGTCGCCGTGACCATGATTTGCGTTAGTATCGGCCGCGGACGCCATCGCCATGTCATTGCCGAGCACAAGCACCTGGTCGAGCAGGGCGCGCAGCTCGTTGAGCTTCGGCTCGATTACATCAATGGCCAGATCAATCTGAAGCGGGTTTTGCCGGACCGGCCCTGCCCAGTGATTATCACCATTCGCCGGCAGCACGACGGCGGCAAGTACTTGGGAGACGAAGAATCCAGGGTCATGCTGCTGCGTACGGCGATCGCCGACGGGGTGGAGTACGTCGATCTGGAAGAGGACGTCGCTCGCAAGATCCCGCGCTACGGCCGCACCAAGCGAATCATCAGCCTGCACGACTTCCGCAAGACGCCAGACAACCTGGAAGAGATTCACGCTCGGCTGGCGGCGCTCGACGCAGACATCGTCAAAATCTCCACACTGGCGAATCACCCGCACGATAACTTGCGGATGTTGCGGCTGGTGCGCGACAGCAAGATCCCAACAGTCGGCATCTGCATGGGCGATATCGGCACGCCCTCGCGATTGTTGTGCGGCCGCTACGGTTCTCCTTTCAGCTACGCGACATTCCATCACGAGCGGACGTTGGCGCCAGGGCAACTCAGCTTTCAGCAGATGCACGATATTTACCAGTACGAAAAGATCAGCAAGTCGACCGAGATCTACGGCGTAATCGGCGACCCTATTGCCCATAGCTTCAGCCCATTGATCCAAAATGCCGCTTTCCAGAAGCAGGGCATGGACAAGGTCTACATTCCGTTCCGTATTCCGCGCGAAGACCTGCCGAGTTTTTTGGACGACGCCGCGGAGCTTGGCGTTCGCGGCCTGAGCGTGACCATCCCGCACAAAGAGTCCGTGCTTAAGCGTCTCACGAAGATCGACGGCGCGGTGCGCGGCGTTTCCGCAGCCAATACAATTCTTTATGACGCCGAAGGTCTGTCTGGCTTCAACACCGACTATCGTGCCGCTATGGACAGCCTGGCCGAAGCGCTGGAAGTGAAAGAGGGCCCTGAGGCGGCCAGTTATCTCAAGGGCAAAACGGCTTTGGTACTGGGCGCCGGAGGGGCCGCGCGCGCGGTTGCATTTGGCCTGACTCGCCGCGGCGCCGAGGTGATCCTGGCCAGTCGCACGGCGCAGCGCGCCGAAGTGCTCGCTAAGTTCGTCGGCTGCAAAACGGTCGACTGGAGCGCAAGGCACAACTACCTGGTGGACATCCTGGTGAACTGCACACCGCTGGGCATGCACCCCAACGTGGACGAAACACCGTACGAGCGGCATCACCTTAAGCCGTCAATGTTGGTCTTCGACACAGTTTACAACCCCGAGACCACGCTGTTGATCAAGGACGCCAAGGCCCGAAGTTGCAAAGTGGTGACCGGCGTGGAGATGTTCATCCGCCAGGCCTCGCTGCAATTCAAACTATTCACCGGGCAGGATGGCCCTGCGGATCTGATGCGCGACGTACTGCGGCGGGCGATCGGTCCGGCGCGAGCTTGATCTGATTTTTGATCTGCGCGGTCCGGCTGCTGTATTGTTCTTTGCAGTCGGGTTGGAACCGGCTGAAGTTCGACCGAAAAACCTGCTTGCCTTGCGAATCATGAACGTAGTTCTGATCGGCTACCGCGGGACTGGCAAGACGACAGTCGCCCGCCTGCTAAGCCTTCGGCTGGGGTGGGACTGGGTCGACGCCGACGTCGAGATCGAAATACGCGCCGGTCGCTCAATCGCAGCCATCTTTGCCGACCTGGGTGAGCCTGCCTTTCGCGATCTGGAGTCCGCCGTGCTTGCGGATCTTGTCGAGCGGCCAAATCTGGTCATCGCCGCGGGGGGTGGCGCTGTCATCCGTGAAGACAATCGCGCACTGCTCCAACGCGCCGGCCGCGTTATTTGGTTGACCGCGGGAGCCGACGTTTTGGTCGAGCGAATTGCCGGTGATGTCACCACCGCCGAGCGCCGGCCGGCTCTTACCCAGTTGGGCGTCGAGACTGAAGTTCGCCGCCTGCTGGCCGAGCGAGAACCGTGGTATCGTCAGTGCGCGACAATCACAGTCGATACTACGCGTGCCGCGCCGAGCGAGATCGCGGAGCAAATCGCGCGGGAATTGCGTTTATCGGACGCGACTCCGGGAGCGAGTCCGTGAATGACCTGCTGGCGACACCCCTTCCTCTGCGACTATTGCTGCTGTTCGTCATCGGCGCATTGGCCGGCGCTATAACGGAATGTATTGCCGAAAGACTCCGGCTGGAGCGTTCTATGTCTCCGGCCGCTGTGTGCCACCGTCGCACACTTTGGGCTGGTGCGCTGACGGGGCTGGCAGTCGCTGCGCTCTATTGGTGGGAAGTCGAGCGGCTAGGGCTGCTGACAACCGCGGCGGTTGCGGCGCCGAATGGAATTGATCCCTGGGCGCTGCACGCTCAGTTCGCCGCGCATGTGCTACTTTTTCTCCTGATGCTGATGGCCTCTCTGGTCGACATCGCCGAGCGAACCATTCCGGATGCGATTACCGTCCCTGGCACACTGGCGGGGTTGGCGCTTGCGGCCCTCTTTCCGATCTCGCTTCTGCCATTCTTTCAAGGCGCTGGGGGCGTGGGCGCGGTCACGTTCTTAACTGTGGGGAGCCCTGGCTCCTTTCCGGTGTCGCTAGGTCCGCATCCCGTTGGGCTTGCCGTGGCGATTTTGCTCTACGGAGGATGGTGTTTTGCGCTTCTCCCGTATCGCTGGCGCGGCCGGCATGGCGCAAGGCGAGGAATGCAATTAGCACTTGCGCGGCTGGCGCGAGATCCGATGACGCGCATCATCGCGGGGCTGGCCGTGCTCGGCGCGGCGGCGATTATCGCCGTTTGGTTTTACGGAGGTGATCATTGGGCCGGGCTGATGTCGGCATTGGTAGGACTGGCCGTTGGCGCCGCCATGATTTGGGCCGTGCGATTGATCGGCGGTTGGTCGATGGGACGCGAGGCGATGGGCTTTGGCGACGTGATCCTGATGGCCATGATCGGTAGCTTTCTCGGCTGGCAGGCGATGCCGATCGTGTTTTTTCTGGCGCCCGTATTCGGCCTGGTGATTGGCGTCATCCAGTGGATCCGCTACCGCGACAACGTCCTGCCGTATGGGCCGTTCTTGTGCCTCGCTTCCGCAGGCGTGGTGGTCTGCTGGGCGTGGATTTGGTCGATTGCAGAGCCCTACTTTGCGCTTTCCGGCCTTGTGCCGACGGTCATGGTCCTGTGCGTAGGACTGCTGATTCTGCTGTTGGGACTATTGAAGTTTGTGCGTGGCGGCTTGCGAAATTAGCCGCGTTTCTGTCATCTCGGTGACCACTTCGGCGCTTTCGCTCGGCGATTATCGCGAGCGTATCAATTTTGCGGGCGCGCCGACCCCGGATTACGCACTGGGCCAACGCACGTCGGCGTTTCGCAAAATAGAGTTGTCCTATCGTCGGCGGTTCGCGCCCCATTCGGTAGTGCGAGGACGCCACCAGGCATCAAGTCAAGCTACCCACAGTCCCACGGAGAGTTTGCCATGCGTTTGCGCGGAACTGAACTTTTGACGCCCGTTATTGCGTTCGTCGCCTGCGTTGCCATGGCCAGTGGGCTGGTATTTGCCCGCGGTGGAGGTCATGGCGGTGGACACGGTGGACATCAGGGCGGTCATCATGGGTCACACCACCATGCCTCGCATCATCACCACAGTTCGCACCATCACCACGGCGCGCACCATCATGAAGGCCACGGCGGTTACGGTGGGTATGGCGGCTGGGGCGGCGGTTGGGGTGGATATGGAGGTTGGGGCGGATATGGTTACCACCACGGCTGGGGCGTTCCGGCGGGTGGCTGGGATAGCTTCGCCTACGATCAACCGATTTCGGTGCCGCTATCCGGTTCCAACTCGGACAACAACACTGGGAACTACAACGACGACGTTGAGGTCGCTGACGGTTCGAACCCGCGCTACACGCAGACCAGCGCCGCGGACAACCGGACGGAATCCGACGAGGACGGCGACAACAACCAGGATGGGAACGATAACGGCGACGACGAAGACAACGACATCGACTATCGCGCCGCCATTCAACTCGTGCTGCCGAACAAGGACGCGCACGTCTTCTTGAACGGCAAGTTGGTACTAGGCGTGGGGACGCGCCGCTTGCTGTTGACGCCCGAGATCGACGATGAAAACAAGCCGGAGAAGTTCCACATCCTGGCAGTGTGGGAAGTCGACGGTCGCCCGCAACAGCGCGAGGCGGATGTCGAAGTTACCGCTGGCGGCGGAATTGCGCTCAATCTGACGAAGGACAAGCCCGTCGAGACAGCGCTGCCGAGCGACGCGCCGGAAGAAAAGGCGTCTCCAGCCGACACAGCGGAGAAAGAGACGAAGTCTGACAAGGAAGCGACAGATTCTGAGCAAGTCACGCAGTAATCATGGCGCCGACCGAAATCCAACCCGACGGCGCGGTCCTCACGGCCGCGCCGTCGTTGGATTTCGCCCACGATTCCGGCAGTGAACTTGCCTGCCAATTCGCGCAGGAGTTTTCCCTGCTGATTCCGCGCCGCTCTGGCGTGATCGAAGTTGCCGCCGGAATCCCTGTGTCAGCGCGGCCGCGGCGTTTCGCCCGCCGACCCTCCCAGCTTGAGGCCCTGCTTTGGGGCCGATGGACGCACGGTCAGCGGACCGGCGATCGCTGCTGGGTCTATTTCCACCAGCCTCGCAGGTTTCCGAACTTTCTGGTCGTCAGCTACGCCGTTTCGGCCCGGCAGACGACGCTGGCGACGATCCGCATGGCCCTGGCCGTAGTGGATCAACTGGCGGAACGCAAACGGACGGACGCGCTGCTCTGCGATGTTGTTACTGCCCGGATCTCAGACAGGGCGCTGGCTCGTTGGGGTTGGGAGCCGCTGGCGCCCAGCCGCTGGCATCGCCGGCATATCAAGCGGTTTTACGGCCAATATGACATCGCAAGCAGTCTGCTGGCGCCATATGTGGGCGGCGTCGATTCTTTGCAAATCGTGGCGACCGACCGCTGAACGGACCGGCTATCGGCCAACTGACCTTGCTCCGCCCCGGCGCGCGGACTACCATCCGCCGCCAATCAGCGCGGGCTTGCGCGTTCCGGCTCGTTCCTTAGATGATTGAGGCACGGAACACGTGGGACGCTCTTGGGGTACACGTCTTTTTGCAGTTCATTGCCAACCGCGCCTGTGCGGTCTTGGCGTATTCAAATCTTTTATGGAGTGGCTCGGCATGCGATTCGTCGCACGCATGCGCTTGTGGTGGATGCTGCCACTGGTGGCTGCGTTCGGCTGCGCGCAGAAGAGCCAAATGTTCCAAAGCCAGGTTGCAACGCTGCAACAGCAGCAGATTGCGCTCGCGCAGCGCAATACCGAGTTGCAATCGCGCGCAAGTTCTCTGGATAAAGACAACCAGGAACTACAAACGTTGTTGAGCCAGTCTCAGCAGCAATCGAATTTGTTCCAAGATCAATTGACCGCGCTCCGCGACCAGCTCAGCGGCGCCACGTCGCAACTGGCCAAGCTCAAGCAGCAGACGCCACCCCCTGAAGAGCGCAAGCCCGAGGCGTTTACTGCTTCGGTTCGCCCGCAGACAACGGCCAAGATCACAACCAACAGCAGCTTGCGCAACCAACTGCCTGCCATCAACGTGCCGGGCGTTCAGGTCCGGGCCGATGGCGATGTGGTGCGTATCGAACTTCCCAGCTCCAAGATTTTTGCGCCGGGGACCGCTCGGTTGCAGCCCGAGGCCGGGGCCATGCTGGACACCGTGGCGGCGGATATCCTGCGGCTCTATCCGGATCAACTAGTGGGCATCGAAGGGCACACCGACAACGATCCGGCCAGTAGCGGCCGCTGGGCCAGCAACCATCAACTCTCAGTTGGCGAGGCGATGGCTGTGTACGATTATCTGTCCGTCCGCTCGCGATTGAAGGCGAACCAGATGTTTGTCGTCGGCCACGGCCCCAATCACCCGGTGGTCTCGAATGGCACCGCGGCCGGCAAGGACCGTAATCGCCGCGTTGAACTGGTCATCTATCCAGAACGCGTCACGCCGAAGTAGTCGCCGCCGGAGCGAACCTCGGCAGCTGCCAGGCGTCTTTCTGACGGTCTGAGCAATGTCCCATTCGGGACAGGCTTCCCTGGTCCACTGATGTCATTCACTGCGGTATACTGCCAAAATGATAGCGATTATTGACTATGGAATGGGGAACCTTCGCAGCGTCCAAAAGGGCTTTGAGAAGGTCGGGCACGCCGCCGTCATCACCAGCGACCCCGCGGAGATCGCCGCAGCGGATCGCGTTGTGCTACCAGGCGTTGGCGCCTTTGGCGACGCAATGAATGAGCTCCACAAGCGAGGGCTGATTCCCCAGATCCACGCCTCGATCGATTCGGGCAGACCCTTTCTAGGGATCTGCCTCGGCCTGCAATTGTTGTTCGAGGTAGGGCACGAAGGGGAGCGGCGCGAAGGGCTGGGGATTCTGCCTGGCGAAGTCGTCCGCTTCCAGGTTCCGGCGGAATTCAAAGTGCCGCACATGGGCTGGAACCAGTTGCAAGTCGCGCGGCCAGCGCCGCTGTTGGCTGGGCTGGAAGAATCGCCGTACATGTACTTCGTGCACTCATACTACGTGGCGCCTACGGACCGGAGCGTGATTGCCGCCGAGGCCAGTTATCCGCAGCCGTTTACCGCGATGATCTGGCGCGACAACTTGTTCGCTACGCAGTTCCATCCAGAGAAAAGCCAGACGGATGGGCTGAAAATGCTGAAGAACTTCGCTGAATTGGCGCTGTGACCGCGCGTTTTCTTCAGACGTTGTGACCGAGCCTTGAGCTCAGTTGTCCGTAGCGGGTTGGGGCGGCCCCATCTTGCGGCGCAATTCAATGACTACTTCGTGCGGCACGAAGCGCGCGAGTTCGTCATCACCGGCGATTGGCGCGATCTGTTTGATTAGCGAGCTGGAGACGTGCGCGAATTCGGTGTCTGCCATCAGCACCACTGTTTCGATTCCGGGATCGAGCTGGCGGTTGGCCATCATCATTGTGATCTCGGTCTCCAGATCGGTCAGCGGGCGGACGCCGCGGACCATCACTCGAGCCCCACAGCGCCGCACAAAATGGACTGCCAGGCCGGAGAACTGCATCACTTCGACGTTAGGGAATTTTGCCGTTGCGCGGCGGACGAGTTCCACTCGCTCGTCGGTGGTGAACATCGGATCCTTGCCGGCGTTGACGCCGATGCCGACAATCAGCCGATCGACCAGCGTGCTGGCGCGTTCGATCACATTTAAGTGACCGAGCGTGATTGGATCGAACGATCCCGTGTAGATGGCGGTGCGCGAGTCAGACGTTGTCATGGCCGGTTACCGCTCGGAGTGTCAGAACAGCCGTTTGGATGGCAGAACGGACCGGCATCGCAATTCGTCGTGACTTCGCCTACCAGCCGGCCTCTCTGGTAGCGCAGTAGATGGCGTGCGCAAAAAATCCGTTGTCGCGCCAATAATGCACGAAGCCTCAAGCCAAACAGCGCGCGAACTTACTACTTGCCGCTGGCGAGTTTGATGGCCTTGGCCAGACGCGACTTGGTTCGCGCGGCAGCGTTGCGATGCAACACACCGCGGACCGCGGCCTGGTCCAGACGCTTGGCGGCCAGACGGAGTTCCGTGGCAGCCTTCTCGACGTCGCCAGCCTTGGTGGCCTCTTGGACCTTTTTGACTTGGCCCTTTAGGACGCTGCGGGTGGCGCGATTGCGGCCGCGGCGTTCGAGACTTTGACGGAGGCGCTTCTTGGCACTTTTGGTCGTTGGCATATTCAGTTCAGAAAAAAATAGGCGCGATGTATCGACGGTTCCGCGGCAGTGACCTTGGCTTTAACTAGTGCGGTTGCAACTAGCACCCCGCAATTGGCGAGATAGCCCGATCTACTGGCGTCAGCCGGGCGGAACGCCGCCGGCAGACTCGCCATCATCCCTTAAGCGGCTCAACTTGTCCAGAAGGGCTGAGACGTCCTTATAGCCGAAATCGATGCCGGCCAGCTCGTTCAGATATTTCTCGGCCAGGTCGAAATTCTTCATAAAAGCCGCCAATTTGCCAATCCGGTACAGGACGGACTTGCGCTCCTCGACCTCCCGCTCGGGGATTTCGGTCACTGCGGCCTCGTAATTGGTCATCGCCAGCTTGTACTGCTTGATCGCTACAAAGCAATCGCCCAGCGCCAGGAATACGGCCCCCTTCCGCTTGCCATCCCCCCGCCGGGCCTCCTGGAAGAGCTTGATCGCCTCGTTGTAGTTCCTGGCCCTTTGGAGCCGGACGGCCAACTCGTATTTCAATCCCAAGTTGTCCGGGTAGCGGCTGCTGCGGCTGGTGTAGACCTCGAGCTCTTTGCGATTGAGCGATTCGACCATCTGTCGGTAGAGATTGATGCTTTCTTCCGTCTTGGCGCGCTCCGCCTGCTGCTTCGCCTGGGCGACGTTATACGCTGCCAACCGCATCTGAATATCTTCGACCCGCTCGCGGATCGAGATGTCGCCACCGGACGCCTGGAGAGCTTTGCTCATTACGGCCTCGGCCTCGGCCAGGCGATCGTGCTTGAGATGGAGGTCCGACAGCTCCGAGTAGAGGTTCAGATCGGCCGGATTCTTGGCGATGGCTTTTTCCAAGACTGCTTCGGGCGACAGCCGCGGGGCGCCGGTCCCCTGACGCTCGGCTTGGGCGTCCTTATCGGCCATTACTTCAGTGCTGCTCTCGGCGTCTTCGTAGCCGCCTTTGCGAATCGTTTTTTGCACGGTCAGGTTGGAGATTGCCCGCATCGCTTCTTCGTCATTCGGCATGGTCTGCCGGACACGCTGGAAGCAAACAATGGCGTCATCAAATTTGCCGAGACGCGCGAGTGCGCGCCCACGGAGGCGATTGACTTCAACATCTTTCAGATCGACGTCAGCCGCGAGCTTGAGGTACGCTAATTGGACTTCATCAAACTGCAATTGCTCGCAGGCGTTGGCCATGGCCTTGAGGGCATCGATGTTCCACGGATTGAGTTTGAGAAGCGAATAGCCACTCTGTAGAACGCCGCGCCAATTCTTCTGCACGGCGGCCTTCTTCATTGAGCCCCAGGAACCGGCTCCTGAAATCGCGGCGAGTTTGCTCCCCTTCTTAGCGTTGTTATACTTTTTTTGCAGGTTCTCCAGAAAGTTCTGCACGTAGATCAGGTTGCCCGGATCCTTCTGAACGCACTCCTCAAACATCTGCGTCGCATAATCAAAGTTGCTCACCGCCGCCATGCGGCTGCCTTGCGCAAATAGCTGTTGCAGCCGCTTGCGTTCGTTTGGATTCATCGACTCTTCGGATATAGCCATGCTGACGCGCGCAGTTCGATGGGGTGCAACAGAAGGGGGCTGGAAAACCTAACTCTTTCGGGCGTTTTGCAGGTCATGGGAATGCCCTGCGGCCGATGGCCGACGCCCTTCGCCTCGCTTACAACTATTCTACCACCCCCCTTGCCTGACACAACGCGGCCCACTCATGCCTGAACCAAGCGATCGCACATCCGGCATGGTCTATCTTGTGGGTGCCGGGCCCGGCGATCCTGGCCTGTTGACGCTGCGGGGCGCGGATTGTCTGCGGCGGGCCGATCTGATTTTGTATGACTACCTAGTCAACCCTCGCATGCTGGTGCACGCCGGAGGAAAGGCGGAACTCGTCTGCTTGGGTCGCCATGGGCATGGCCGGATCATGTCGCAGGACGAAGTGAATCAGTGCATGATCGCCGCCGCCGCCGCTGGTCGGACGGTCGTTCGGCTCAAGGGGGGCGATCCACTGGTTTTTGCCCGCGCCGCCGAAGAATGCCAGGCCTTGCGCGCCGCCAAGATCCCGTTTGAGATCATTCCCGGCATTACCGTTGCGCTGGCTGCTGGGAGTTATGTGGGCGTGCCACTGACGCACCGTGGATTGGCCTCGGCGGTGGCACTGGTTACCGGTCGGGAGTGCGCCGGCAAGACGGAGGACGATCTCGACTACGCGGCTCTCGCCAAATTTCCCGGAACGCTCGTCTTCTACATGGGCGTCACCACGGCGCCAGAATGGAGCGACGGCCTGCTGCGCGGAGGGATGGCGGCCGACACTCCGATCGTGCTGGTGCGACGTTGCTCTTGGCCCGATCAAGAAGCGATCCATACGACGCTGGGCCAGGTAACCGCGGTGCTGGCCAAGCGCCGATTGCGCCCGCCGGTAATTACGATTGTTGGCCGTGTCGCCAGCCTGGAACCGGTTGCCCAGTGGTTTACCTCGCGCCCGCTTTTCGGTCAGCGTGTGATGGTAACGCGTCCGGTGGATCAGGCAGAAACTTTGCGGACTTCGCTAGAGAATCTTGGCGCCGAGGTGCTGATGCAACCTGCCATCGAAATTGGCCCGCCGGCGGATTGGACTGCGACCGACTCCGCAATTGCGAGGCTCGATGAATTTGATTGGGTCGTCTTTAGTAGCGCCAACGGCGTGCGGTATTTGCTCGACAGAGTGCTCGACAGTGGACGCGACATGCGCGCCTTTGGCCGGCAAAGACTGGCGGCAATTGGCCCCGGCACGGCTGTTGAATTGGAGAGATACTCATTGAAAGCGGATGTAATTCCGGATGAATATCGCGCTGAAGGATTAGCGGCGGCGCTTACCGAAAAGGCCGCTGGCAAGCGGTTTTTGGTAATTCGCGCCAGTCGCGGTCGCGAAGTGATGGCCGACGAACTGCGCGCCGCCGGAGGCGACGTCGAACAAGTCGTGGTGTACGAAAGCCGGGACACGGTTGCGGCAAACGACGATGTGGTGGCAGCGCTACGGGCGGGCGAGATTGATTGGATCACAGTCACCAGTTCCGCGATCGCGCGCAGTCTGGCCGCGATGTTTGGCGACGATCTACGCCGTGCGCGGCTAGCAAGCATCAGTCCCATCACCAGCCAAACATTGCGTGAACTGGGATACGACATCGCCGTCGAGGCATGTGAATACACCATGTATGGCGTCGTTCAGGCCATCCAAAAAAGTTAACTCTCTTCGGCAATTGGGTGCGTTTTCTTTCTTGGCGCCGCACGGCCATGTGAATTCCTGGCGGCAAATCCTGCCTATTCTTCCCTTTTGCCGCGGTCGCCGTATTTGTTCCAGTTCTTTGCGCGCCGGCGCCGACGATTGTAGTGGCAGGATGAATCGTTTCGGGGGAACGAAAGCACGTCGCGCACGGAGCAACGCGCAGCCATCGCTGACAGAAGGAGCCGCCCATGCCGAAGTCGTCGCAGTCCGCAGCACTTGCTATTTCATTGAATGTCGCCGGGTTAGAAGCCGCCACGGAGCGCTCCCTGCCGGTAGCTGTGAATACGCTTGCGCGGTTCTTCGCCCAACATCGCGTGGCGGCTACCTGGGGTTTCGATTTGCCAGGTTCGTCGCCGTTGCTGACGGCCGTTCAGGCGATCCAGCCTTCGCAGGAGATTGCGATCGTTGCCCGCGGTGCTTGGGGAGCGGCCGACGCCAGCCGCGCATTGTTCGACGCGGAACTGAGCCGCCGAGTTGCCGCCGCCGAGGAGACAGGCGCAAGGGCTTCGACATTGCTGGTCGCCGGGGGGGCGACGCCCGCGCATCTCGACCTGGTTGAAAAGCACGGCGTTACGGCGCTCTGCCGCATCGCTCTGAACGATTCGCACAGCGCCATCGCGCCTGCTAGTTTGTGGCGCTCGGGCTGGTTCGCTCCGAGCGCCGCTCGGGCGGGCGCTGCGCCGCGCAGTCTGCGCTGGGGGCTGTGGCAGATGCCGGCGGCAATTGATCTGGCGCGCCTGGGAAGTTGGCGAACGCGCCAGTCGATTCTGCGCCGCGCCGCGTCCGAAGGCTTCGCGCACCTTTGCATCGACATGACGGCACTCTGCACGGGGGGAGCGCGGGCGGAACGCCAACTAGACGCGGTTTTAACGCTTGCCGCGGCCTGGCAAAATCAAGGCAACTTGCGATTGCAGGGCGTCGCGGAAACGGTCGCCCAACTGAGTGTGTCGCGACAAGGACCCGGAGCGCAGTCGATCTTGCGCAAGGCGGCGTGAAGTTCGAGAAAGCTCGCCACCTAGGGCGCGAAAAATTGCCGGGCCAACGGTTAAGGGATTTCCTTCAGCGTCGTCCAACTGGCATAGCCGAGCGTGATGGCGGCGATCACAAAGCCAATGTCCATGACCATGCTGGCTCCTCCAAAGGGGAACTTCAGCGCTAGGTCGAGTCCGAAAAGTAGTATCAGCACGATTGCGACAACAATCCCGCTGATGCTCAGGGCTTTGGGCATGGGGCCTTTCCAAGCTCGACTTTGGTCGAACATGGCACTACCTGCTGGGCGGCATTGCAACCGCGGTTATTCGTCTACCGTGAGACCAGTCGGGCGCGCCGATCTTAATTGAGACCCGCTTGCAGCACTCCCACCCGTCTGGATCCCGCCGCGCCGGCGGCAATCGTCACGCTCGAAAAAAGGAAGCGGACGACCCTCTAGTATAGTTCCGCTGCTGGCACTGTCAGCAGGGCCACGGGCCGTCTTTCTGGTCAAAATGGGCCAAAAAGCCCCTGCAGACGCTTGGACTTCCGGTCAGTTCGACCAAAAACCGTCCGAACTGGCGGGCCGGAAGAGCAAGTCGCTGTCGAACTATTTCTGCAAGATTAGCTTGCCGCTGCGGGTAATTCGCAACCTGTAGAGCTGTCCGGCGTGCTCAATGCAGATTTCCCGGCGACCGGAGAAGAGCTCGGTCGACCGGAGAACGTCGATTTCTATGCGGTCGCTCGGCGTGTGGGGCGAATCATCGCGTGGTAGCGGTTGGTTGGCGTCGGTGACCACTTGGCGTTCCCCACGTTGTGTCCGTAAGCCGCTGGCCTCTGGCGGCCTCGGTCTTGCAATCCGCTCTCAATATCCGACATGCCGAGTTGCCCAGAGCGTTTGTTATGGACGTTTCGGGGCAAAAGTTGCGGTATTTAATGCTTGACGAGGCTCGCTGGGTCGCTATCATACGCTATTGATACTGAGTGTCAACAAGAAATTCCACGACGGTGCAGTCCCGCCTTCGATCGTCCGATTCGGATCGCGATTTTCCCAATCGACGGCCTAATCGATGATCTAACACCTCTCGCCCTAGCTTTCGAAATCAGACGACTCTATCCGCATCGCACGCGCGGAATTGGCGCAGGATTCTCAAGGAGCCATTTGTGATTCGACGTTCGCCTCCATCCCTGAAGACGCTCGCTGAACGAACGACATTTGTGCTGCTTGTGTTCGTCGCCGACATTGTTTCCTCGGCGAGCGCCGCTTTCGTGGCGCCAACGAACTGGACCCGCGGCCAAGCGCGTTCCACGTACCAAGAGTGGGACGTGTTTGATTCGCCTGACGGTAGCATTGCCAACGTACCGGACATCGGTTTCTTCAATCCCAATGCGCCTGCGGGGGCGGGGTACAACGTTTACGACACCAGCCTGTTTTCGTTTCTGACCGGCGGCGGGAACATCTACTCGAACGCGTCTATTCTGGATCTTTACGCGACCGTCCCCAGCGCTGGCCTGGGCTCGTGGTTTCACACGACGGTGATCGTGCAGACGCGGACGCTTAATTCCGAGATTGACTATCCAAACCAGACAGTCAACGGCGTCCATTCAACATCGGGATACGAGATTTCGCGGGTGCCGTTCACGATCGGATTTGGGGACGGGGCGTTTATTGTCGAACGGTACACCAAATTTGAGCTCAACGGCAATGATCTCAACTACGAGTTCCATTTTCCCACGACCGGATTTTCAAGCAGTTTTGATGAGTTGTTGATTGACACGTACACCACGTTGTCCGGCGACGCGAACGGCGATGACAAAGTCGATATCGGCGACATTGCCGCGATCGCCAACAACTGGCAAATAACGGGGGCCGCTGGCGACGTTAATTTTGACGGCAAGGTCGACATCGGCGACATCGCTCTGGTGGCCAATAATTGGCAGCATTCGGCCGCCAATGCTCCGCCGGCGCAACCGCTGAACCTGACAATGGCCGTGCCTGAACCGGCCACGTACGGGCTACTAATTAGTGGCGGACTGATGTTGGCCGCGAGCGTAGCCCGTCGAAATCGCGCCCGTGTTTGCAGTTGATCGTGCGATCAGAGTAGGATTTCCGCCGCGCAGCAGCGCGGTCGCGACTCGAATGGAATAGACGGCCGCCTGTCATGATCGAAACAGAGTCTGCTTCCGAACTACCGCCGGGCCAACGAAAGTACTTGTGCCGCGCCGCCGGCTTCACGCTAGTGGAATTGCTGGTAGTGATTGCCATCATCGGTATTCTGATCGGCCTGCTTTTACCGGCCGTTCAAGTGGCGCGTGAGGCCGCGCGCCGCTCGACCTGCGCGAACAACCTGAAGCAGCAGGCGCTCGCCTTCCACATATATGACACCACGCACGGCATACTTCCCTCGAATCGCGATCAAATCAAACGCGGCACGAACGCACTGTCGGCATCGGCATTCTTTGCAGTCCTTCCCTATGTCGAGCAAGGAATCCTGCAGCAGGAGTTTGACACCAGTCTCCCTCCGGACGAGGGCAACAACAGAATCCTGATCGCCAAGCCCGTCTCGCTATTTGTCTGTCCCACCATGGCCCCTCCGCCTCGTGAGATGCCGCAGGAAGACTGCCCTCAGGAAGTGGGCGCTCCCAGCAGTTACGCTGTGAGCACGGGTACGTGGTATCTGTATGACGCGTCGCCGGATAACGTCCAGAACGGGGCCATCATTGACGCTCGGAAATACGGGTCGACCAGCGTCGCTGTAATTTCCGCGTGTGATGGGACTTCCAACACGCTGATGATTGGCGAACTCGATTACGGCCTTAGCAACTACACCGACAAGTGTGTCCCCGGGGCGATTATTGGTGGTTCGACCCACTGGTCGATCGCGTATCCCGGCATCAGCCTGGCGTGCACCGCCGGAGCTTACAATTCGGACAAAATGCTCAACAACAAGCTGCTGGAATGGGCAACGTTCCGCAGCGACCATCCCGGCGGAACGAACTTTGCGATGGTCGATGGATCAGTTCGTTTTGTTGCGAATGGCGTCGATCGAGACATTTTGAACGCCATGGCCACGCGCAATGGTGGTGATGTGGTTCCAGGTTTTTGAGAATTGCCCAAACTATTCGAACATTCGTTCTTTCAACTTGTAGGAGTTCTGAAATGCATCGTGTGCTATTGGCGGTAATCGTGGGTGCGTTTGCGTTCGGCGGATTTGTCCCCGCGACGGCCAAGGCGCATTTCTTGTGGATTGGCCTGCGCGGCAGCGACTCCAACAAAGGAACTGCCTGCGTCTACTTCAACGAAGACCCAACGGCCGGCAGCGCCCGCTTGGCCAAAAAGATTGCTCCAACCAAAGCATGGTTGCGTCGCCCCGGTGGCGCGCCCACCCCGCTCGATCTGCGCGTCGTCGAACAGGACGAAACGGGACAATTGGAAGGCGCCGTCGATGCTCAGCGTCCCTACTGCGTGGACGCCCGCTTTGACTACGGCGTTTTCAAGCACGACGATCATCCCGTGCTTCTGAACTACTACGCTCGGCACGTTGAGGCGGACTCGGCAGATCAAGTCGCGTCGCTCGCAACGTCTGAGGCCCTGCCCTTGGCCGTATCGCCTCGACGAGACGGAGAAGGTCTTGTAATCGACGTGCTATGGCAAGGCAAGCCGGCCGCAGGTTGTGAAGTTGTCGTCGCCGCCGAGGGACAAGACGCCCAGGAATTGACGACCGACGACAAGGGGCAGGCCAAGGTCGCCAAGGCGCCGAAGGGGGATTACGCTATCCGTGCTCGCAAGATCGAAGACAAAGCCGGCAAGCTTGCCGATCAAGACTACGAGGCAACGCATCACTATGCCACGCTGACCTGCAAACTGAATGCGAATGCCGCCGCGCTTTCGGCGGATCAGATGCTGGCCGCGGCTCGCGAAGCCCGCGCCGTTTGGGATGACTTCCCCGGCTTTACCGCCGACCTCACGCTGGGCACCGGCGAGCAGCGCACAGCCGGCAAGGTTACGATCACCGCCGATGGCGAGATTCGTCTCGTTGGGTTCGACAACGTCAAGACCGACCGCGCCAAACAATTGCTGCAGCAATTGGTCCAACACCGCAGCGGTGGCGGTGGTCCGGAGCAGACCGTGTCGTTCGTCGAGGAATCCACAGAGCATCCTCTGGGCCGACTGATGACCTTCAACGGCGACAAAGAGATGAATAGCGCATACCGCGTGAAGGAGAATGTGGTCACCGAAGTGAATCGCGCCATGGGCCCGATGAAGTTCACGATTTCGGTCCTTGACGTTCACCTCAATCCGGAAGGCAAATACCTCCCGACGACCTTCAACGTCACCTATTGGGACCGGGCCAGCGGCAAGATGAAGGCCAGCGAGACGCATCTCAATGAGTGGGTCCGCGTTGGCGACTTCGACCTGCCAACCCGGTTCATCCTGCTCCGCGCCGAAGACGAAAAGCGCGAGATCCTGGACATGGAGTTCAGCAACCACAAGCTAATCGAAGTGAAGTAGTCTCGAGTGGTTGTGAATTCAAGGCGCCACTGCTGGACAGATTCTCCAGCAGTGGCCGCTACTTGATTTCAAACGTCCGTGACGGCGTGCTGAACTCGTGCAGCTTGTTGTCGGATTCGGTCTTGTAAACGCCGTGATGTACGATGCGATAGGCGCCAGGCTTGGGATCCTTGGGCACGGTCCATTCGACCATGCATTGGCCGGCCTTCCAGCGGATCTTGACTTCCCAATCACCATCCGCGGCCACTGGACGCCAATTGTCTTTCTCCTGACGTTCGATCGTTGCGAAGCGTCGGTCTGGCCGGTAGCCATTCTGTGGATTTCCGCTGTAGAACGACGCCTTGGCGTGCTCGCCCGCGTGATACTCTGCTTTGGCGTCCTCCGCCACAGCGCCGTACACGCCCTGCTCCAAAGCGCGATCGGCTTTGCTTTCCAGGTTGGTCGGCCTCACCTTGCCGCGCATTTCGAGCGGCTTCTCGTGCGTGCTGCTCGGGCGATCGGCGGCAATGTCCGCAGCGAGCCTGGCGAATTCCTGCTGATACGCCGCTTGTGTCCAAGGACCGAAGAGCGTCGCAGCGCCTTCGTAGTGTTGCACGGCATATTCTTCGTGCGTCGCGACATATCCGGCGTAGTCGTTGGCGTAGCCTGCCACGGCCACATGCTTGACGCCTGGCATTGCCTTTTTCACCGCTTCTCGAAATCTCCGGCCGCTCATTGTGGTGAATTCCGCTGGCCCAATCACAATTGCCAACGAGCCGATTCGCGCCACGCCCACCGGCAGCACGTTCGGCAAGGATGGCGGCTGCGCAAGGCCGATGGGGAGCAGGATCGGCTTGGGGCTATGGACAGTCCGCATCTCGTTCGTTACCGGCGGAAGGGGCGCCAGATTCCGTGCGATCGTGTCGATCAGCGGCTCACGCCGGAGCATTCCTTCGCGAAACATCGGCAGCCCGCCGCCGTCTTCTGTCGATCCGGCCGCGAACGAGTAGCCATAGGCGCTGGGAGCGGTGTGCTGCTCTCCGGAACGCGTGAATTCGTCGTGCACTGTCAGAGCCGAAAAATCAACGTACGATTGCCGCGAATCGATCGGCCCCGTCAGTTCTTCCGTCGCGTGTTCGAACAGCCGCCGCGCGGCAACGGCCTGCCGCTCGCCGATGATCTGCGTGCTTTCGAATTCGTCCCCGCCAGGCCCACGCTGATTGAGCGAAAGGTTGGGCGTGATGTCGCCGCAGTTGCTCTGGGCAAACGCCGCAACGAAGTTGGGCGACCCCAGCCCAGCGGCTTCAAGCATTCGCTCGCACGCGTATCCGGCGTAGCCTTTGTTGTCGCCTGAGATCAGACGATTGTTGAAGCTCATCGACGTTGGATGGACCGGAAACCAGTTGAGCAGGCCAATTGGGCCCGCTTTGGTGTCAAAACGGAGCAGCGTCATATCCGTGTCTGTATCCGCCGGATAACGCTTGCGCTCCTCTTCCGGGTTGCGAAGGTAGGCCGTCCGCGAACGCTGAGCGCCGGCCCCGTCGACCGGCCCCACGGCAATCCGAATCCGTCCCGGCTGCAAATCCCTGTGGGAAGCGATAATTGCCTTGGCGATTTGATCCACCAGTGCCTGAAAATGCTCAGGATGAAACGGCGTGCCAATGGGCGTATCCGCGCCGTAGTGCCAATAGCCCCCCGGCACGGCGTGCGAGTGCGTGGCGGCGATCACCACGTTCTCCAGCGTGTACGCGTCGCCGAGTTCGGCCTGGAGTTTGTCGATGACTGACAGCACGAGCGAATGCGTGACGCTCATCAGGTCGGTCGTCACGATCGCCATCCGCCGGTTGCTGCTGGGATCTACAATCACAAACGCGCGGGCCCATTGCCGGAGATGGATCCCTTCGGTGATTTGATCTGGCCGGACGTAGCCGAGCATCTTGACGCCCACCGCTGGTCCGGTGATGTCCGTCTTGCCGCGGCCAATCAGAAAAGGCTCAGCGGCGGCGGCCGGCGAACGCGTCAGCGCCAGACCTAGCGCAAAGACACCCATCAGGCAAACAGCAACCACAGCGCTTCGCATGATATTCCTCTGCACAGCCAACGACGAAACCGTAGAGAATCTCCGGCTTGCAGTCTATGCAGAGGTATACCGCGCGTATACGCCCTAAGATTCAGGGCGCGAGAAGAAATCAGCGACAACTGGGCATTTAGACCGGCGGATGGTCTGTGCCAGGTGGCGGCCGATGGAGAATTTGCCGTTTCAGCGAGAGATCTTAATAGGCAGGTGATGGCCTAGCCCGTGATCTCCTTTTTCGTGCGAGACCCGATCAGCGATTTCGTCGACTTCGTGCCGGACTTCTTTGCCGACTTCTTGCGCGCGTTTTTTGTTGAACTGCAAATGGGGAATGTTGCCGCTCCATTGCACCGACAGGATGCCGGTGGCGAGTGCGAGGCCAATGACGACCAGTGTGATCCGCGCTCCCCAGCGGGTGGCGATGATCCCCTTGACCGGGGCCGGCATGCCCATCGCGGCGGTGCCGACTACCTGTTGGGCCACGGTGGATTTGCCTCTCGATTTACCCTTGGTCGTCATGCGAAAGACTCCATCCATGCCAGCAGCCGCGACGCCGCGATAGCAAACGCCTGGCCGAATTGGCTACAAGAAAAAAGCTCGAACAATGGGGCGTAGTATCGGCCGCTTTTGCGCCAGAAATCCACTCAGAATCGCCAGGGCGCGCGGCCGGTAGTTTGGGGGTATTTCGAGGCTCGCCCAACCTACGCCGTCATCCACAATGCGAGACGTATCCGATGGAAACGCAGCCTAGGTGGGGGCTAGCACGCGCGACGCGTGCGGGATAAGGGCGAGAAGTGACTGGAGCAAGCGACAGTGGAAAACGCAAGAGCCTGGCGCCGATGCCATGCGCGCCTTCGCCGCCGCAAAAGAACCGCGGCGGCAATACTATCGCTCCAAGCAAGCCGACCGGTGCAAGCGATCAGAAACTCAATACGCCTGGCAGGATTCGAACCTGCGACCTACGGTTTAGGAAACCGTTGCTCTATCCCCTGAGCTACAGGCGCAACGTATTTTGTAAGACGACTTAGAGTAACTCGAAGCTCGCGCTCCAACCGCCATGACATTCTAGCTGACATAGCAGTCTCAATAAGCCTAACAAAGCTGCCGGCGCGGGCAAGGCGACGTGGACTCTCCAGAACGTCTTCCGATACGCCAAACCGTTCTAAACCGGGCTGCTCACTCGCCTACTCGTTTGCAAACTGAAACGCGTACAACTTCCCGCGTTTTAGTTTTACGTGCACGCGGATTGGGCGACCGGCTAGGGTCGCAACATCGGCGTTCCCTTTCCAATAGACCAGTTGGTCAATAAAGTTGCCGCCGATTTCTTCGCAGTCGGCCAGCGTGAAGCCGGGGATTGGCCGGTCGTTGGCGTCGCGTAGTTCGACAAAGGCCGCGCCCATGGCGCCGGTGTCGATATTGAGCCGGAGCCGATTGCCTTGGAACTTGAGCAACGGGGTTTGCAGCCAGCCCCCTTTGTGATCGGCGTCGGCCGAGACGAAGCCATCCAATCGCTGGCGGATTGTACCGATGCCCCCGAGCTGCGGCGCTGACTTTTCGTACTCGGCGCGTAAAATAGCGCCGTCGTGTAAGCGGCCGCTGGAGTTGTAGTACTGAAACAGGTAATTGCCACGCCGGACGACGCCGGGCCCCATCACCGCGTACCAGCGGTCCCACTCGTCGGGCAAGCCGGTTGGGAAATAGGGCTCGCGGCTTGGGCGCTGCCAATGCACACCATCGCGGCTCACCGCTAGTTGCACTTCCAGAGGACCAAAGTCCTCCCATTGGCCAGGAGTTGGAGGACGCACGAATGGATGCCGCTTCGCCGAGAAGTGCCGAAATTGAGTTGTGAACATCAAGTACGTGTCTTGCGCGCCGTCGTAAATTGTGGCGGCGTTGTAGTAAATGTCCGATTCCGGATCGTCCTCTTCATCCGCGGCTAGCACCACGGTCGCGTTCTCCGTGCTGAAGAATGGGCGAGAATCTTTTGACTCGCGAAATGGCCACGGCTTGAGTGGATCGTCCGTTTCGATCCGCGCGACGCGACGCTGATTGGGCGAGTCGTACGCCAAGGCTCGCAAGTAGATGACGTACTTGCTGATCCGCGCATCCCACATCACGATCGTCGGATTGTCCGTGAAGCAGGGAAGGACGCGGCCTACCTCCGTGAACTCGAGGCCGTCCGCGGAAACAAACGCGAAGACTCCGTCCGTTGCGCGATCGAACGTTGGTTTGCTTTTGAGCAGAAACAGTTTGTACCGCCGGGTTGGATCAGGATCGTGAGGATCCAAGAAGATCGTCGAAAAGCTTCCGCCGCCAATCGATCGCCCTGTCGCTCGAAAATGCAATCCGTCGTCGCTTTCATAAATTGCGACTCCGTCATGCCCTACGTACATACGGATCTTGCCCTGATCCTCGATCACTCGGCTGACATGCCCCAAGAGTGGTTTGCCATCAGCGTCAAGGATCAGGCCAAGCTTCTGCCCAGGGTTAGCTCGGAGCGTTACTCGATCACTTTTGGCGATGAATCGCTGATCGATGAAGAGCTGCTTCTGGCTTCCGACTTCCCAAGGCGTCTCATCGGCCATGGCCAGAGAAGTTGGCATCACAAGTAGCGCAAAGATCGCGGCACGGAACATGGGTCAATCTCGCGGATTAGGGGATTCCGGGGCATTGCACGAGTGTGGCAGATTCAAGGCGCGGCGTCAGGCGATTTCAGCCGTTTTACTGGGACGGACTTGACGGATTCGGACGGGCAGTCGCCTGCTGTCTTCCAAGCTCGCGGCGGGTGATTGCAACGGCTCATATTCTTTTAAAAATCTAATGCCAGGAGGCAAGCCGACACTCATTTTTGGCCACCAGAAATGGTATCTATGCTTACGGCGCAGGTGGCGTCTTTCGACGGTGGCATTCTTTCCTTGGCACAAGGCGTGATACGGCCGCAACCTGCAAGAGGACTCGCCATCACGCACGATTTTAGTTTTACGGTATTGGCATCTTTTCTGTAGATGGGCAAAACCAATGGCAACCACGCAAACTAGCACCAGCGTTAATACGTTTCTACCCGGCCCGGGCAAACGCACGGTTCGCGCATCGGGCGGCAAAGTCCTGAACGTCCCAGAGAACTGGGCCTTGTTACCTCCGGGGGACGCAGGCCTGACGCGACGCGTAAAGGCCGCTGGCGATCACTGGGTTGTGCAGGAGATGAAGCGGGGCAAGCGGTTCTCGCATGGCGTCTGGGCGCCGGCGTTAGCGATTGAGGCCCTCCGCGCGGAACTCGAACTGGAGCGAGCCAGCCCTAGCTATGCCAAACGTATGGCGGCCGCGGCGCAGCGACGCGAGAAAACGCAAGAGGCCTACGTTGAGGACTTTGGCTCCGCGGTGCTTGCGTTCTTATCGTTTCATGAGAATCATGCGCGGATTGCACGGCAACTGGCGATTGCGGTGTCCAAACACGCCACGCCAGTCGGTAGTGGGACGGTAGCGCGAACCAAGCGCATCCCTATCGAACGCAGGGCACAGGCCGCGGTGATCGCCTGGATGCGCCATCAGACGACCGGCTACGACTCGCTGGTAATCCCCAAGACGAAAGGCAAACGGCGGGAGGTTCGCAAACAACTCGCCCACCGATCCAGGAGCCTGCTCGCCCGTTATCGGAGCGGCGCCCCGATTGCCAAGGATTGCCCATTGGCAGCGGCACTGCAGCCTCCGGCGGTTCCGACGAGTAAGAAGTCACCGTAAAGGTCGCACTTACGCTTGGAGCCTGGTCCCCTTCATTTGCACAAATGGAATCGGCGCGCACTGCGTGCCCAGTGCGCCGACGCGGATCCAAGTGAAAGCAGTGGTATGCGCCACGCGCGATTAACGACGTAATCTGCGCCGCATGACGAAGAGCGAAATTCCGCCGAGCAGGCCCAGAATGATTGTGCCAGGCTCCGGAATCGCCGTTAGCACACCGGAAATTCCGTAGAACGTATGAATTCCGTCCGAGTTGTACGATCCTTGGCTGGAATGAATCCAATGAGAGCTTGAAAGGTTCGATTCGCCCCAGCCTGGCGCCGCCGTTCCGAGTGGATCGTTGGCCGTCGGGGACATGCCATTCCAGCCGGTGCCGGTCCAGACTTCCTCAAAGCCTGGCCTGGGCTCTTCGCCGTGCTGATCGTAGTAGATATGCGTTGCAATCGTGCCGTCCCACAGGTCGGCGTTCGAAGTTGCAATCAACTCGCCCGCCAGATTGTAGATCGGGACGCCCATTGTCATGGGGTTGGTGCCGGTATTGTCCCGGGCGGCAACACTCGTGGTGCTGACAATGGCCGTCCAAGTCGTGCCGAGCGACGCCAGAACGGCGTCCGAGTTGGCCGTGTTGGTGATAAACGTGTTGTAGTCGGCGATATTGCTGGACATCGCTGGCCCAGACGTGCTCGACGCGAAGACAACGCGGTACTGAGTTCCTGCTGGCAAGCCTGCGGGCTGGACAATGGGGCCGGCAAAGGCCAGTGCTGGCAAGACGAGCCAGCCTAAGAGCGCAAACGAAAAGGTAGAACGGTCCATCGGTAGAAACCTCCCTGGTGTAGAAACCAAAACAACGGACTAAGGCAACGTCGTATTGGTGCTTTCAGGAGCTTCTACCTACGGGGCGCAAAGTGGCCGGCCTTCGCCCCGCACTTTTCTAAACTACAGGGACGTGCGGATGCGTCAAGCAATTTGCACAGGGGCATTCTGCGCGTTCAGTGGCGTTCTAGCTCGCGAGAACGAGATGGAACCACGCGGATGGGTTGGATTGGTAACGACGGCGGCGGAGCGATCGAATCGATCGGGCCTGCCAACCTCCGAAGCCCCGTCGGGCCTTCGTCGCACCGGGGCAGCGTCCTATTCCGATTAGAAACTCGACCCGCCGTCACGCCAAGATATCAGTCGCCACGGTCCCGGCGACGTCGGTCAGGCGGAAATCCCGGCCGGCGTAACGATAGGTGAGCTGTTCGTGATCCAGGCCCATGAGCGCCAGCAGTGTGGCGTGGAGATCGTTCGTGTGCATGTGACCTTCGACCGCGTGAATGCCGTACTCATCCGTCGCGCCGTAGGAGAAACCGCGTTTGACGCCGGCGCCTGCGAGCCACATCGGATAGCCGGTGATGTTGTGGTCTCGCCCATCTTCGCCCTGCGACGTTGGTTGGCGGCCGAACTCGCTGCCGAACAAGACCAGCGTGTCTTCCAGCAGGCCTCGCCGCTGCAGGTCTGTCAGGAGCGCCGCGGTCGCTTGATCCGTGACAGCGCAGTTGTTGATAAGTCCTTTGTGCAGATTATTGTGATGGTCCCAGCCTGGCTGGCAGATCTCAACAAAGCGGACGCCTGCTTCGCTCAGACGGCGGGCCATCAGGCATTGCCGAGCAAAACTGCCGCCAGGACCTGGCTTGACTCCGTATTCGTCCTGCACATGTTGCGGCTCGCGCGAAATATCGAGTAGCTCCGGCACGCGTCGCTGCATTTTGAAGGCCAGTTCGTACGACTGAATCATGGCCTCGACCTCGTCCGGCGCGCCAGGCGTTTTGGCCAAATCGCGATTCATCGATTCGACGAGATCAATCTGCTTGCGCTGAAGTGTCGTAGCGAGTTGCGCTTTCAGGTTCGGCAGGAACCCGGTGTCGTTGATCCGCGTCCCTTGATAGTGGGCCGGTAAAAACGCGATGCCGTAGTTGGCCGTGCCGCCAAAATTGGGTGGCGGATTGATCGTGATGTAGCCGGGCAAGTCCTGATTCTCCGTGCCCAATCCATACATCAGCCAAACTGCGATCGCCGCTGTTCCGCCATTCGCGGCTACGGATCTTCTTTGGATATCACCTGGCACAGAGGAAGCGCTTTCTGAATTTCGGCGACTCCCTGTTCCGTGCACTGCGTCCCTATCAAGTTGAGATATTGCAACTTTTTTAGGCGGTAGAGATGGGGCAGGCCGGCGTCTGTGATGTTGGGCGAAAAATTGAAGGCCAGGCTGTCGATTCGCTTCAGCTTGCCGATGTGACGCAAGCCGTCGTCGCTGATCTCACCGGAAAACTGCACGCACAAGTCTTCAAGCGATTGCAACCGGCTGAGCAATCGCAGGCCTTCGTCCGTGACGTCGCCGCTGATGATATTGATCGTCTTAATGCTGTCCGAAGGTCGAAAGACCCGGATGGTGTCATCGGTCGCTTCCCAGTACGCGACCCCTTCGACGTAGGCGAAATACTCAACGCCGATCAGATTTCGCAGCCAATCAGGACCCGGCAGCGGTCTGGGCTCTCCGATCGTCTGAAGCTCACGACAGTGTTCATAGTCGTAGAGGGGATTACCACCATCGGCTCGAATAGCGCTCACTAACTCCCGAACGCGTCGCGCCCGCTCCGCGCGCATGCCCATCCAGAGCGCAAGGACGGTAAAGACGATCAGCAACGTGCGCAAACTGAACGACGTCCATCTCCGCGACAGCGTCTTCATGTGCATCGCCCCAATTTTTGGTAAACGAGAGGCGCCGCTTTCGGCCATCGTATTTATAATCCGTGGCCCGGAGCCGTTCGAACACTATTCTCCTGATCCGAGATGCGGGGCCGCCGCGCACAATCCAGCCTGGGGCCTATGCGTTGAAGCTGGATATTGACGAGGAGCGTCACGCCAAACGACAGGCGTCAATGAACGCCACGACGCGGACAGGACGTCGGTCCGCTGGGCGGCAAAGCAGCCCAATCACACGGATCCAATGGGGCGAAATTCGCCCCGAACCGGTTGACCCGGACGGCCCCATAACCGGCCTAAAAAGCCGATAAAACCTGCAAAAACAAGAGTGGACAGGGCGGGGGTTGAACCCGCGACACCTGGATTTTCAGAAGCTTCGGAAATCGGCCGAGAAACCCGTTTTACCCGAGGAATCATGGGATTCTACCACTCGTCGAGCGTTTTTCAATCTCTTCTAGGGAATTTCACGTTCGCTCAGAGAAATCCAGTACTCAACTACTGATGGACGGGCGTGAAACGGTAGTTACCGTTTTAGGTCTGGATGGCGTTAATCGCGTCGTGTTGATGCCCACATGCCACGCTGACAGGCACAGATGCTCGCCCTTGGCGGAGATGCCCCTTGCGAATTGAACCACGTGCGAGGGGCATCAGGCGTGCAGCGGCGAGGGCGAAATAGCGACGGCGTTTCCGCGCTAATGGGTGTTTCCAGAACGATGACGGGATCAGCAAGGCGATGGCAGGCCTTTTATCAACGTAGCAACTCGTCAAAATTCATTGCGTTGGCTGCGTAGCAAGTCGTCAGATTTCGATATTCACAGGGGCAAACGTGACATCTTTATCGGTTTGTCCTGCCGATCGTTCCTTCTGAAGCTCTAGCCACCTTGCCCGGCGAACCCAATAGAATCTCACCGGCAAGAACAAGTCTACGACTTCATCAGAAATCAACAGACCCCCCAACACCGGCAGCGCCATTGGCGCCAGGATCTCGCCGCCGACTCCTTTGGCGAAGACCATCGGAAAGATCGCGATGATCGCCACGCCTTCGGTCAGCAGCTTCGGCCGCAGCCGATGCACGGCGCCTTCAATGACCGCTTCTCTTAGCTCTTCGAGTGACTTGATATTTTCCAGTCCGCCGCGTTTTTCAATCGCCTCGCGCAAGTAAACGAGCATGATAATGCCGGTTTCTGTTGCCATGCCGAAGCAGGCGATGAAGCCGACCCAAACGGCTACGCTGAAGTCCATTGGCGGCGTATCCCAGCCGTTCATGATCTTGGGGAACAAGTACATAAAGAACGCTCCGCCGGCGAGCGCCTCGGGCACCGCCAACATCATCAGGCCGGCGTCTGCTAGATCGTTGTACGTCAGATAGAGAATCACGAAGATCAGCGCGATGACCGCCGGGAAGACGAAGCGTAGAGTTCTCGCGGCGCGAACCTGATGCTCGAACTCGCCACTCCACTCGATATGCACTCCCTCGGGTAGGTTTACTTTTTGGGCTACGATGCGCTGCGCCTCATCGACGAAGCCCACAATGTCGCGACCGCGCACGTTGAGCGTGACGTAGTTCAATAGTCGGCCATTCTCGCTCTTGATCATTGCAGGGCCTTCGACGATGCGAACGTCGGCCAGAGCGCTTAAGGGAAGCAGTGCTTTGCCCTTCGCTGCGTGGGCAGGTGTGGAGCTATGTACATCGGAAGTTCGGCTGTCGGTGGCCGGCGCGTCGCTTCCGCCGGTCGTAATCATGCCCGCGCCGCTTGTTGAGGCTTTTGCGGACGACATGGCGCCGCCGCTGACTAAAAGTCGGCGAATACTTTCTTCATCATTACGACTCGATCTGGCGTAACGAATACGAACGGGAAACCGTTCTCGCTTTTCGACCGTGAACGTGACCGCGCGGCCAGCTAGCGCGACTTCGATCTCGTTTTGGATGTCCTCGACCGAGATTCCGTATCGCGCCGCTTGTTCGCGATTTATGTCAATCTGCACGTATCCCTTGCCCATGATCGGCGCGGCGATTGTGTCGCGAGCCCCATTGATCGGTTTGATGGCCGCTTCGATGTCTTTGCAGACTCGGTCGATCGTATCGAGATCGGGACCAAAGACCTTGACGCCGATGTCCGTGCGGACGCCGGTCGAGAGCATTTCGATCCGATTGATGATCGGCTGTGTGAAAATATTGCTCCAGCCTGGCGTTTGCAGGACACGACCCATTTCGTCATCTACCAGGTCTCCCTTGGGGCCCGTCTTGCGCGGCCAGAAAAAGACGCGATCAGCGAAAGGGATCTCTAGTTCTTCTCGCAACGTCTTGAACGGAGCAAAGGCCGCCGTGTCGGACGATTGACCGAGTTGCGAGTGAATGGCCGCGTCCACAAACTGCTGAGCGATGGCCCCCTGCGGTGAGTCAGGCAACCGGCCCGCGCTGCCGGCGCCTTTGATTACTTCCTCGATTGCGTACCACGTGAACGCCTTCGTCCCGTTGTCAAAGAGTTCCCAGTTGACTTCATGCACTCGATCGGCCCAAAGTCGCGTGCGTTCACCTTGAATGTCCGAGTTTACCGAATTGGCAAATGTCGGATGCTCGCCCCCCAAAAGTTCACCAAAATCGCCGGCTACGCGAGACAGAAGCGATCGCTTAAGTTCCAAGCTGTCGGCAACGTCGGTTAACACGCCAAGGTCGGCTAGACCTCGGGCAACGTCCTGGCAAAGCGCTGTTGTGTCCTCAATAGAAGGCGCCTTGGCAAGCCAATGGCCAAACTTCGGCGTCAACTCGACGGCCAGCTCGGTGATGGTCTGTTCTTCGTCGATTCCATCTGGCCAGTCAAGGTCGCCGGCGTCACCTATGCGATTTACGACGTCCGCGACGGCAAATCGCGTCAAGGCTGGCCCTAACTCGACCTCAAACTCGCTGTAGCGACTTAGCGCCAGATCCCTCATCATCTCGTCAAATCGTTCGAGTGCCTTCTGACTGGCGTCGACAAGAAAACTATTGTGGTCGCTCTCCGTCGCAGTCGACTCGACAAAGCCCCGTTCTTCCAGCGAGATTAGCACGGCTTCTGTCTGCTTCGCGGCGTCGGCGTATTTCAGTACTCGCTTCGGCCAGAACTCTTTCGGCCGGAAGTTGACGAAGGTCTCGACCATATCCAAAGGGGCTGGATCGGTCGGCGTGTCGGCGCGTCCCACCTTGCCGATCACCGATTCCACTTCCGGGAATCCGCGAAGCAGCGCGTCACGCGCTTTCAGGTCATCGCCTGACTGAGTCACGCTCGCACGTGGGACTGTGACTGGCATGTCGAGCGTGGTTCCTTCGTCCAGCGCAGGCATGAAGGCAACGCCGATCTTGGGGAAGGAATATGCCCAAAGTCCGATCCAGACTAAGCTCGCGAGCGCGGTCGTTCGCCAGATAACAACGCTATCGACTCGAAAGGCGATGAAGAACAAGAGGCCGCTAACCGCGGCAGCGAGGCTATAGAGGAGCCACTTGAGGAGCGCCAAATTGCCGATAATTGGCAAGTAAACGAAAATTCCGCTCAGCCGCAACCCCGCCATGACAATCGCGACAATGATCGCAATCAGCGTCCAAATCGCGATTAAAGAAAGACCACTGCCCGACTTCCCCTTCGTGAAGATCACCGTGAGCGACGTAACAAGTCCGAAGACCAACAGGAATGTCGCCTTCCAAGCCTCTTGCGAGGCCCCCTGACCAAACACGGCTTGCAGTGGAAACATGCCGGCCGCCAGGATCAGCAATACCGCAAACATCCACATGACGAGATTTCGCCGGGGCAAAGCCCAAGTCAAAAGCGGCTTGTAGATATGGATGAAGCTGCGGACGATCCAGTTCTCTTCTTCGCTGCGCAGCCGGCCTTTGATGAACGTGGGAATCAGCGCTGGCACGACAGTTACTGAAATCAGCGCTACGCCAAGCATTGCGAAGCTTTTGGTAAACGCCAGCGGATGAAAGAGCTTCCCCTCACGTCCGCCAAGCATGAAGACCGGGATAAACGAGAGGAGCATAATTAGCACCGAGAAGAAAATCGGCCGGCCAACCGTGCGGCAGGGCCCGATCACTAACTCGCGGATGTCTCCGGCCACCTTCTGATCGCCGAAATGTTCTTTGAGGTGATGTGTCGCGTTTTCCGTCATCACGATCGCCTGATCGACGAGAATGCCGATCGAGATGGTGATACCAGCCAGCGACATAATATTGGCCTGGATATCGATGATGCCCAGCTGCCGAAGCACCCACATCAGCAGAAAGGAAAACAGCACGGCCAACGGAAGCGTGATGCAAATCACGAATACGCTGCGCAAGTGCATTAGGATCAATAAAATCGCAACCGACGCAATCAGCATTTCGTGCCACATCACCTCGCCAAGTGTGTGGATCGCCCCGTGAATCAGCCTCGTCCGGTCATAAGCCGCGATGACATGCACGCCATCGGGAAGCCCAGGCTGTATTTCCTGAATCTTCTCTTTGACACGTTCGGTAACTGCCAGCGGGTTGCCACCGTGGCGCATGAGTACTACGCCACCGGTGACTTCGTTGCCGTCCTTTTCGTAGACGCTTCGGCGGAACTGTGTGCCGAGTTGGACTGAAGCGATTGTCTTTACATAGATAGGCGTGCCGTCGGTCTCTTTGATGACGGTATTTTCAATGTCGGCGATGCTCTTGATCCAGCCGACGCCACGCACGATGTATTCGGCGTTATTCTTCTGCACGACGCCGCCGCCGGCGGGCATATTGCTGCCGGCCACCGCCGCGTACAGGTCGCCCAATGTAACACCATAAGCGCGGAGATCCTCAGGCCGCACGTCGATCTGGTATTCGAGCGGTGTCCCACCGACGATTGCCACGTCGGCGACACCGGAGGCCGCGTTGATCTGCGGACCAATGTAAAACTTGTTGAGCGCCCAGAGCCGCCCGGAATCTATTGGGTGTTCTGGGCTCGGTTCCACCGTGTACCAAAAGATCTGCCCCAGCGCAGTCGCGTCCGGCGCCAGGTATGGAATCACACCCGCCGGGAGAAACGTATTCGCCTGGCTCAGTTTCTCGGTGACGCGCTGTCGGGCAAAGTAGAAATCAATATTGTCGTCGAAGATGATCGTGATCATCGAGAAATTGAATTCACTCGATGAGCGAACAGCCTTCACACCGGCCAGTCCTTGCAGTTTGCGCGACAAAGGGTAGGTAACCTGGTCCTCGATTTCGCGCGGACTGCGTCCCATCCAATCCGTAAAGACAATCACCTGGTTTTCGCTCAGGTCGGGAATCGCGTCGATTGGCGTGTTAAGCACGGCGTAAACGCCTGCAACCGATAGCGCAGCGGTCAGCGCCAGCACCAAAAAGCGATTTCGGATGGATAATTCGATTAGTCTTTCGATCATCTGGGACGGCCTTATTTGCCTTTCGTCGGCTCGTTCATTTCCTTTAGTCGTTTCGCCTTCGACAACGTCTCCTGCGGCTTTTTCTCTGCGGCGCCTTTGCAGCCTTCGCAGCAAAGGAATACCGACTGGCCATCGAGCATCACCTTGAGCGGCGTTCCCATCGAACCCAGGCGACTATTGGGCAAAACGGCACAGAATCGTTGGGCTTCGGCGAGCGTTTGATCGTCTGGGGCGAGCTTGGCGAGCGCCATGTGGATCTCGGCTTCGGCCTTGTCACCGCTCGTGCCCGTGGAATTCGATGCCACCTTCGGCAACACAGGATTCTCTTTGAACGCCTTGATTTTGGCCAACGTGGCTTTGGGATCAGCTAGCGCGCCATCTTTGCAGCCGGCGCAGCAGAGGAATACAGCTTGGCCTTCGATCAATAACTTGACCGGCGCGCCCATTGCGCCGAGCCTGTTCGTGGTTAGCACGGGACAGAATCTCTGCGATTCAGCGATGGCTCGGTCCTTAGGCGACAGCTTCGCCATCGCGTCGGCGAACTTGGCGTCGGGATCTTCAGGCGTTGACGGTCGAACCGAAGTAACGTTCGTAGAGCCGGCGGACGAGCCGCCGCTGCCCCCGAAATAAATCGAGCCTGCCGCTGGGTTGAGGCGCGTCTCAGCATCGACCAGAAACGAACCGCTTGTGACGATGCGTTCGCCCACAGCTAGGCCATCCAACAACGGATAGAAAGTAACGCCGTCCGGGTCGGTCATGCGTGGCCCAAGAGTGACCTCAACCCCTTCAAACACGTTGGGGGACGATTCACGATAGACGATCCGTTGACTCCCAGTGTCAATCACCGAGCTTTCAGGAACTGCCAACACGTGGCCCTCGGCCAGCATTTCTGCGCTACGCGCGTCGCGGGTGACGGGCGCTAGCGCGAGAATGTCCTTGGGTTGCACCTTCAAAATCACCGAAGCGGTGCTGCCTGGCCGCAAGCGATGGGCCGGATTATCAACTTCAAACCGCACGGTTACGGTCCGAGTGTTTTGATCCACGTGAGGATAAACGAAAGCCAACTTGCCACGAAAGGGCTCGTTTGGAAACGCCCGGGTGGTCGCCGTCACTTCCAGTTCACCAGCTACAGATCCCGGGCCGCCATGCTCGTACCCCACGGGCAGGAACGCCAGATCGTCCTCGTAGATTTGCGCTTGAATCCAGACGGTCGAAAGATCGGCAATCTCATAGAGCGGTGTCCCTTCCTGGACATATTGCCCCTCGCGGACGTACTTGGTGATGACATGCCCGCTAATCGGCGACTTGATGCGGATATCCTTGGTCGCCTTATTCGCTGCCACGATTTCATTTACCTGCGCATCGTCGATTCCCAAAAGTTCCAATCGCATGCGTGCGCTGGCCACCAGATCTTGGTTGCCGCTGCGTTTGGCCGACAGCAGATTCTGTTCCGTTACCAGTAGTTCGGGACTGTAGAGCAGCGCAAGATCATCCCCCTGGTTGACCATTTTGCCGGTCTCGTTGGCAAACAGCTTGTCGATCCGACCTGCCACACGCGCGGATACGGTGCGTTGTCCCGGCTCGCTAAACTCCACATATCCGACGGCCGTCAGCTCCTTGGTCAGCGACTGATAATCAACAGGCCATGTACTGACTCCAGCCAGCACAACGCGATATGGCGAGAGCTGCACGCGATTGACAACGCCAGCGGGCAATGCCTCAACGTGAGTGTCCCCTTTCTTTCGCTTGGAGAGAGGCATGAAGCAAATCGGACACTTATCGCGCGGATTGTCGCGCACGATCGTCGGATGCATCGGGCAGAAATACTCCGTGTCGGAGCTTGCGACCGAATCGGTCTGACCGATCGGTCTCGTCCATTTGTCATAGTAGGCCGTGAGCGTATCCCATTGCGTGATGATGACGCCGATCAATGCGAGGACGCCGATAAATCGCAGCCGCGCGAGCTTCACCAGGATGATGAAGTCGAACCACCACCACGCCTTTCGCCAGCCCCGCAAACCTGGTGGGGCGCGCAGGCCACCCTCGTCGTCTGAACGAAGCGGTTCGTCGGATGGTCCATTTTGGTGACTACTTCCGTTTTCTTTCTCACGCATCGCAGAGTCCCCGCAAGTAGTACATCCCTAGCTAACCGATAACACACTCAAAAAGAGGCAGCCGTGACACAAGCCAGCAAACATTGGCGCTAACCCGCCAGCCCGGCACGGCTGCCTCGTAGTCCCTTAGCTCAGCGTTCAATTGGTAGTGGCAACGAGGCCGACTTCCTTGACAGCGTCGATCAATTGCTGGGTTGTGACTTTACCGTCGGCAGTAAACTCGACATTCACTGCGTGCTGGACCGGATACGCCACGACTCGCTTCACGCCCTTCTGGCTCTCGATCGCTGTCTTGACCTTGGCGGCCGACACGTCGTCCTTGAGTTCTGAGACCTTCAGTGAGAGCCAACCGGTGTAATGCATGCCTCCGCCCATCATGTGCGGAGTTGCCGCGATCGATTGTGCAAGCTTGGCTGCCGGCAGCACGCTCTCGTCAAACTCGACCTTGGCCGTTTTGGTGTTCCAATCCACCGTGGCTGTCTTCACGCCTTTGACCTTCTGCAAAGAAGACTCAACCGTGCGAGTGCATGGTGGGCAGTGCAGGCCAGCGATCGAATAGTTGGCCTTGGTCGTGGCAGCGATGGGCGGTTCCGCAGCCAGGACAAGTGTCTGGGCCGCGAGACTCACCGCCACGAGCGAAATGACGCAACGCATAGAACCTCCAGTAAGCATCAACAGCATTCAGAAGTTAGAAACAGAGTCGCCAATCAGCACGACAGAATCGGCGCGAGCCACGTGCAAGTTGCTTTGGGGCGCGACAATCCACAGGAGAAACGACGATCGAGGCGCAGCGCAAAGAAAATCGCCGCGCGAGAATCTCAGATGACTAGCCGTCGTAACGTTACGACAAGATCATCCGGGGGCGGACCGACATCCGCTAAGAAGTGCGGGCGCGGTCGTGCGCCGATGTGGGAATCGGCAATTTCGACCGTCACATCGTCGATCGCGCGCAAATGGTGGTCGTCAACTGCTTTCAATGAGTTTGCGACTGTGGCGAGTGTGTCGGCCCGCGCGACAGGTGTGCAGCAGCGCTTGCCGGTGATGCTGGTCTCGCCGAGTTTAGTCTGCGAGGTGCGCGAGGCCAGACCGTGATTTGACTTCCGCTGGCAGCAACTACGAGAGCGACCGTCTGCTACTCGATGAGCGCAACACGAGCGGCCGCAGCAATCATTTGCAGCTTTGGAATTAACCTGGGAATAATTACTGGTGGCGAAGCGGCTGGAGTTACAGCAAAGCTCAAAATGTCCGTCGGTGCAAATGCAGCCATATGCTGGCAAACTGCTGAATGCGACCAGCGGGATCAGCGCGCATGCAATCATGGCCCTGCGTTGCAGCTGTAACCTATCGATGATTGCCAATGGGATCATATAACTGTCCTGCGCTGCCCAGCTTCACCTGCTCGATTCTACGGCTGCGAACGGGACACGTCAAAGTCAATCGTGTGGCGTCGACTTTGTCGGTTTTCACAAAGATTCTCGCTTTGTAGTGTCCCAACGACCGATTCAAGCATTGGACCTGCCTAAATGGCGATTCCCACCCCGCTAACCCGCCAGCCTCCCCACAAGCCGTCCGTTTGTTGCACGGAGGCGTCATGTTGTTCTTCCGCAGGGAAATCCTCTGCGCCGGATTTCTGTTGGGCTCCGCTTTCCTAGCGGGCTGCCGCTCTGATGCTGCGCGCCCGGTTCCCTCAGCAGCGGCACCTGCGGCTGTTAGAGTCGCTCCGAATCCGCAGGTGATCCAGGCGAGCCAGACACGTCCCGCGACTGTCATTCCCGCGTCGGACGACGGAAACCGAGCACCTGTTGCGCAACAGGCGAGCCTTTCCACTCACCGATTGCATTCGCAACCTGTGCTTGCGTCCGCGCATTCGATGAATCACTGCGACGTGATCGACGATCCATTTGCAGGCTATGCCGAGTTATCGGCGGACGCCGTCGTTGACGTAGTGCTCGCGCGCAACCGCTCGTTGGACGCCATGCAATCTGCCTGGCGGGCCACCGCCGCTCGTTATCCGCAGGCAGTATCGCTCGACGACCCGGAAGTGATGTCGCTCATGGCGCCCGACAGCTTCGGCGACAAAAACTTTGAATCCTCATTCATGGTAGGCGCTTCCCAGAAACTTCCCTGGCCAGGCAAACGCGGATTGCGAGGCGAGGCTGTCCGCGCCGACACTGCCGCGGCGTACATGGACGCCGGCGAACTCGCGACAAAGCTAGACGCCGCGGCCCGCATGGCGTTTGTTGACTACTTTCTGGCGCGCAGGCAGCTGGTGCTATTGGAAGAAAACTTTCGCCAATTGGAGCAGCTCCGCACACTAGCGCAGAACAAGTACGAATCTCGGTCGGCCACGCAGCAAGACATGCTTCAGGCCGATGTAGATCTGGCGGAACTGGCTCGCCGTCGCGTCGAGTTAGCCCAAGCAGAAATGATCGCGGTCGCCAGAATCAATACGTTAGCTCATCGACTCCCAGACATGCAATTGCCACCGCCGCCGCGGACAGTTGGGCAGCCGTTTCAACTCCCCGAAGTCCTGCTGTTGCATCAGGTCGCGATCAGTCAACGACCCGATTTAGCGGCAATCGGCGCCCGGGTGCGCGCGGAACAAGTCGCCGTGCAACTGGCGAACAAGGAATACTTGCCCGACTTTGACGTGGGAGGTCGGTACGACCAATTCTGGGATCGCGTAAATCAGCGCGGCCAACTCGGCATCAACATGAACGTGCCACTTTATCAACAACGCCGCAACGCCGCCGTTCGCGAAGCCAACTTCCGCTGGAGTCAGCGACGAGCAGAGTACGACCAGGCTGTGGATGACGTTCGCAACGAAGTTCAAAGCGCCTACGCCCGCACAGAAGCTAGCCGTCAGGTTCTCGAACTCTACAACGGTCGAATCGTCGAGGCAGCGCAGCAGAACGTTGAGGCCGCCAGGGCCGGCTATGAGGCCAACAACCTAGGCTTTCTCGCGCTCGTCGAGGCGCAACGTCAATTGATCGACGTACAAATGAAGCAACTCGACTCACTGGCCGACTACCACCGCCGCCTGGCCGAATTGCAACAAGCGATCGGCGGCCGGATGCCGCAGTTGCCTGGGGTAGAAGAGATCCCTCTACCGCCACAGAACTAAATCACGTCGCGGATTAACAACCGGCGGCGGCGGACCACCTGCCAACTTCAACTCGCAGTTCGATATAGCAATGGGCTCCGGTTGAGGGCCGCCTCCCTGAACCAGCGCCTAGATTCACGTGCCACTCAATTTCACGACTCTACTTCGGGGTAGCTGGCTTCTTGGCTGCGAGCTTCTTCATCAGCTTGTCATGCTCGGCAATCGCTGCGGCCAGCGGTTTGTCGATGACTTGGGCGTGCTTGATCGAAGTGGCGATATCCATATTGTCCTTGAGACCGTGTTCGTACATTTCATGGTGCGACTTCGCGGCGGCCGCCAGGTTCTTGTCAATCTCATCCAAAGACGCCAACGTTTCCTTGTCGTTAGTCTCTTTCGCGTGCGTTCGCATCCAAGCCGAGTGCCGTCGGGACTTCGTGATGTAGGTGCCAATCGCATCGGCAGCTTCCCTCGCCACTTCTGGATCGAAATGTTCCGCCGGCACGCTCTGCGCGTACTGGGCGTAATTGCCTGCGTAATCGCGCGCAGATCGCATTGAACTGCCCGCTGAATTGCCAGAGTACACGTTGTACGCGCTAACGCTAATTTTGGACCCAGCGCTGCGTTGTGCATGGGCAGTGCTCGCGGAAGTGCCAATCGCAACAAGCGCTAACGCAATCAGTGGCCTGGTCATGTAGCTCATAGGACAACCCTTTATAGTAACAAAATTCGTTTGTTCTGCCGTTCACCCGCGTACTCCGCGCCGGCATCCGAAATCTCAGCAATCGAGCGGCGGTCTGCCTGCCGACTCCCCCTCGCACTGCAATGAGCAAGTGGACTCTGATTGAAGGCCGCCCTGAACCAGAGCCCGGAGTCACTAGCTCCTCAAATCCACGAATCTACTTCGTGGTAGCCGGCTTTGCGACCGCGAGCTTTTTCATTAGCTTGTCGTGCTCGGCAATCGCTGCGGCCAACGCATCGTCAATCTGTTGGCAACATTTCATCGAGCCGGCCGCGTCCACATCGGCCTTGAGGCACGTGTCGTGCATTTCATGGTGCGACTTGGCGGCAGTGGCCAGATTTTTGTCGATCACGTCTAACGAAGCCAATGCCTCCTTGTCACTAGCCGCTTTCGCTTGCGTTCGCATCCAAGCGAAGTGCCTTTGGGCTTTGGAAATATATGTGCCGATGGTGTCGGCGGCGTCTCTGGCTACTTCGGGGTCCACCGGTTGCGCCGGCGCGCTTTGGGCGTACTGGCGGTAATAGTTCGAGTAATCACGCGCACCGCGCATCGAACTGCCCCCGGAGTTAGCACGGTAGCCATATTCGCCACGAGTTTTTGCCCCGGCGTCACGGATTTGCGCATCTGCGACAGTAGCTTGGACAACGACCGCTGCGACGACAAGTATCGCCGCACTCCATCGCGTAAAGTGGCACATGGAAAAACCCTTTCTCGTGAGAATCTTCGGTTGTTTTGCCGTTCGCGCCTTATCTGCGTCGGCGTCCGAAATCGACGCTCGATTCCGTTGACAACAACTTAGATGCAAGTGAACTCTATCTTCTTCATTCTTAGGCCAACATTCCTCAAAGTCCGTGGGCAACCGCCCGGAGTGCGTAATCGCACTGTAGGGCGAATCCGCACGTCGCCCGCAGGCAAGATACGTTGATCAAATAGTTCGCGAATAAGTGGATTGTGTCACAAGCCGTGCGTCACAACCGCCTTATGACGTGCGTCATCTCCAAACAACAGGGCATTTGATGCGCACCGAACGGCGCATAGTGATACGGTACAATCGTTGCGTCTTCCACCTTGTCTATGTGGCGCTTGGTCACTGGTTTTCCTTTGGAGGGCATTCGCGTGTCGACATTTCTCCTTTCCATGAGTCCTCACGGAAGATCGGCGCGCCTCCCTGCATCTAAACTGAACGGCAGCGCAATTCGTGAACCGCGAAACGCGGACGACGCAGTCGAACGAATCGTCGAGGGTTGTCAGGCGGACGATCCTGATTCACAACGGCAGCTTTACGAGCTATTCAAGGACTCGGTCTATCGGCTTGTCTTGCGCATGGTCGGCCGGGAGAATGCGATGGACCTTTCTCAGCAAGTGTTTCTGACCGTGTTTCGCAACATCGGGCGATTCTGTGGTCGCTCGCAGTTCAAAACTTGGCTTTATCGCCTGGCAGTCAATGAATGCCTGCAATTTCGGAGGCGCGTCCGTCGTGATGATTGCTCGCTCGCAAATGACCCAGTGGATGAATCCAGCTCGGGTGAACTTCGTTCCGACGATCGAGAAATATTGGACTATGCATTATTGAAGATCGAGCCGGACCTTAGAGCGATCTTCCTCCTGCGTGAAGTTGAGGGCTTTTCATATTCCGAGATTGCAGATGTACTGAGCATCAGCGATGGAACCGTGGCCTCACGGCTTAACCGTGCTCGTTCTAAGCTCCAAGAACAACTCGTCGCAATTGGTTGGGAACCCTAGGATGAATTGCTCCGAAGTTCGCAATCTTATGTCTGAGCTGCACGACCAGAAGTTGTCTGAGGGGGACGAATACGCAGTCCGCGCTCATATGGAGCAGTGTGTGGACTGCACGCGGCGGTTTAGTGACATTTGCCGGCTATCGCAATTGGCTGCTGAGCTGCCCGAGATTCCTCCGCCGAAATCGCTATGGCCAGCAATCGAAGGATCGCTCGCAGTGCGGGACCAGAGTCGGATAACCAAGGCACAATGGTCGCGCAGTCGCTTTTCGCGAGCCGCGATGTTGGCCGCAGCTTTATTGGCAATTGGTTCAACGAGTCTTCTGATCTATCGCTTTGGAATTGTCGGCGATGATCCTCACGGGGCGGTTCATTTCGCCAAGTATTTGGACGAATTCCGGCTCAATCCCGAGCATGCCCAGCAAGGGCTAGTGGCGAAGTATCAAGGCCAATACGTTGATAGCAATGAAGCGGCTCGCCAAGGCCGCTTCCCACCGATTACGCCGGCCAATCTGCCAAGCGGATTAACTCGCGACAATCTATGCGTTCTGAAGATGCCATGTTGCACATGTGTGCAATCTATTTTCAAGGACGATGCTAGCAGGATGCTAGTAGTTTTTGAGCATGTCGCCGATGAGCCAGAATGGTTTGCCGACCGCCCCACGATCACAGCCCAATGCCACGGCACTCCGACCAATCTAGTCCAGCTCGATGGAAACCTGGCCGCGACTTGGAAGACACAAGGCAGATTCGTGACCGTAGTCGGCGCCCATGATCTGGAGGAAGTGTCGCAGCTAGTTGCATCCCTCGGCACTGCCGAATCGCCTGCCGGTCCGCTCGAATCCACGACGCAATGACCGCTTGGCATCAATTCAAATATATCGCATTCGCCCGCTGTCGAGCTAGAACTACTGGCACCAGTTTAACCTTTTAGAGCTGTCGTCCGGCGATCGGCGGAGTTGCGCGTTCAAAGCGGCAAGACAAGGCTAGCCGTCGCAAACCTGGCCAAGTCCTTTCGACCGCAAAATGTCTAGAATTTCCGGCAATCGTCCGGCGGCTTCAATGGCTTTTGCTTTCTCGACCGTTGTCGCAAACACTTCGTTGCGTTTCTGCTTGTCCTCCGGTGCCACAGGCAAATCAAACTTGTGCGTTCGCGGCTTCTTTTTGTTCCGTTTTAAGGCCAATATCCTCTCGACGGTCAACGCCGCATACACGGCCATTTCGTCGCGGGTCAGAAATGGACACGGGTGTTTTTCGTCGGGCGGTCCCATAGCCCTTTCCAGTTTCTGGACTTTGTTTCGCAGGCTCATTTAATTCCTCGTGGCAATGCCCATGGTCCGGCCGCTGCTGGCCGATTTGGTTTGCTGCTGTTCTTGTCGCCGTTCAATGGCCTCAATGCGTTTGGCCAACTCCGTCGTCTCGCGGAGCTTGTTCCCGACTTCAAGGATGCTTCGAGCGGCAGCCAGCTTGACTTGATCGGCTGGACTCGCGAGCAGCTTTCGGAGCGTTCGCGCCGCTTCTGCGCCGGCCGCTGCAAGGATGCCCACGGCTTGGCCCACAACCTCGCTACGCACGTTGCTGACTCGTATGCGAAATGCGGGGTCGTCTAGCTTGCGGTGCGCCTGCCGCTCGCTGTAGCCGCTCACCTTCGCGGCGGATCGCACGTTCAAGCCGCGGGCCAGGGCGAGGACTAGCGATTCGTTACGTCCTGTTTTACTTGCCATTCTCTGCCTTTGCTCTGTGCGGCCGGGTGGGATCGCCCGGCTTGCCAATCGTTCCGTTTAGAATGTCCACCCTCGGGCAGCAGCCACGTTGACGGACCGCAGCAACAAGCCCAGCTTGTTCGAGTAACCTCAAGCCTCGATAGCCTGCCTGCCGCGAAACACCAAACCGGTCCAGGGTCGAGCGACAGAGTGTCAGATCATCCTGGCGTTGCCGTAGTCCAGCGCAGTACCAAATTGCCAAGCCAACAGCGAGCGACTTGCCAGGCAGAGCGGAAGCTCGTGCAAGCCACTTCAAAGGTATGGGGCCCTTCAGGAATGCACCGGCGCGTCGATGAGCGCGCTCTTCATGCCTGAGACGCGACACGTCGGACAATCGCTCGGAGACTCGCTGTGGGAAGGTATTTACCATCATCTATTAGAGATAAGCAGATAAGAGGGACCGGGTGTGTTGCGTACGATCATTCTTTGTTCACCAGTGATACAACTTCGCCGGATCGGGCAGCAGCCCGCAGACCGTCGCCCACATGCGCTCACCGCGCGGGTCGATGTAGCGTTCCGGGTGGCGAATGATCTTGGCGTCGGCTCGCAGTTCGTATCCGTCGAGGACGATCCGGCTTGCCTCTGCCATCGCCGCTTGGCAGTCCGTCACGGCTTGCTCAATGCGGTGTTCGTCCGCCTCGATGAGAACGGCGTCATGCACGGGGGCGCAGACCTCGATGCCCCGCTCCGTTGCCAGGCAGCACGCCAGCCGCAACATCTCGGCCCCGTTGGCTTGCATCGGGAAGTTAGCCAGGCTTCGCGGGTTCGCCTCGGGGCCGACGTGAACGGTCCAGCCAAACACCGACCGCAGTGAGCCATACAACATCGCCCGGTCCACAGCGGCTTGTGACCAGCGCCAGAACCGGGGATAGGTTTCCCGATGCAACCGCAGCAGATCGCGGGCGTAGGCTTCGGGTTGGTTGAGCGCCTGCGATAGCGACCGCTCGCCCATGCCGTACTGAACCGCCAGGGCGCAGACCTTGAACCGCTCTCGCTCTTGCTTGTGGCTCGACTTTGTAGCGTCGGCGGGGACCGCGCCAGCTTGCTTGGCGAACTCTAGGTACGGGTCGCCAGACGTGTAGGCGTCCTTCATCGCGGCGTCACCGGACAGCGCGGCAGCGATTCCGAATTCTTGTTGCTCCCAGTCGATGTAGGCAACGGCGCGCCCGGGCGTTGGTTGAATCAAAGCACGCAACCAAACAGACGGACCGAAGATAAACCGGCTGTTGCTCGGTTGGTTGCGCCCCGTGCGACTGCCGAACGCGGATAGCAGACAGCGACCGCGACCGTCCGAACCGACAGCCAACTCGTTCAATCGCAGTTGCGACAGCGAGTGCCGCAACTCACGCAATGGCGCCACAGCGGGATAGCTCCGCGCCATCTGGCGAAAGGTATCGTCCGACAAGTCGAGCGCGCCCGATTCAAGATGCGGCCAGGGGATGTCGTTCGTAGCCAGGTAGTTTGCGAATCGTGCGGCGCTGAATGTCATCGGGCGACCGCCGCCATCGCTACCAGCGGCCACCAGTTCCGCCGCTTGTCGCAGGATCGCGGGATCGTGCCTTGCCAGGCGTCGAGATGGCTCGCGTAGTAGCTCCCAGATGCGACCGGCGTAATCGGCGTCGTCAGCGCCTGCGCCGCTCTGGTACCCCTCCCCGATGCCCAGCGCGGGCAGTTCGGCAGCTAGTTCGCGGGCGGTTTCGTCCAGACGTGGGACGTGGGACGAATCGCGGCCAGCTTCTTCTAATCGTGCGATGCGGTTTGCGGTAAGTCCGGTCGTCTTACGGGCGTCTCGGATTGCGGCGTCGTGCTCGGCGTGTCCGGCTTGTTCTTCGTCCCACAAGTATCTCGCCACCTCTGCCAGGCGATGCGGGTCGATGCCCCATTCCGACGCCTCACGCATAACAGCGGCGCCGAACGCGGAATTGGGATCGAGGTTCACGCCGGTCGGAACGTAGCAGCCGAATTCCTCATCTACAGCCACAATCAATTGAGACTTGATGCGGTCCCAATTGTCTCGAATTGCGGCGAGCGTTTCGGCGTCGATGGGAACGCCTGCCCACTCGATGCGCGCCGTAGCCGCCATGTAGCGACCTCGCAACAAAGCGCGTGGAAGGTCGATGGTCGGCGCCATCGCCGGCAGCAGCCGGTCGAGCGAGGTTACGTCGGTCTCGCAGTAGTCAACCAGCGCTGCCAATTCCGCTGGCGTGAATGGTCCGCCACGGATTGCCAAGTCTCGCATCGAGTCTTTTTCAATGGAGTCGATGGCTCCCAAACCGTGATAGGCGAGCGCCCCAAGCAGACCGCGACCGCAAGGGACCGACAGCCCCGACGTTTGGCATTTGAACTCTGCGCACAAATCCAAAACTCGCGCCGGCAGTAGCCAGCCCAACGCGAGATAGCAGCCCAACTCTGCCGAAGCGTAGTAGGCGACGAATAGCGAATCCTCGCCGGCGCCAATTGGCGACGCGGCGAGGTTCGCAAGTCCATCTCCGACAAGTCGCAACGTCCGCCCCGTGCGATGCTCGCGCGCCACCATGCAAATGGCTTGCGGGTTCTCCCCCGCTGGCGCGTGGAACTCAAAATCACACAGCCAGACCTCACGGAACGAATCGAAAGCGGCGGGGAGCATTACGACTCCCCCCGCAGACGGCGCAACACTGGATGGTCCAGCGTGTCGATATAGCGGGTCTTGAACGCCACCCGCAGAAGTTCACCGAAGGACAGGTCAGACCAATCCGGTGGCGATAGACTCGCCTGCGACTCAAACACGTCGTAGGCGCCAAGGCTCATGTTAGCGGCGACTCGCACCCATTTGCCGGTCGCCATCTTGGCGGCTTCGATTGCCGATGCGTTCCAATCGTCGAGCTTGCCATCGGCGCCAGGTAATCGAATCGGCCACAAGAAAAGCACGCCTTGCCGATTCATCGCGGTGTAAATGATTCGCGTTCCGAACGTTGATTCGCTGGTTGATAACTCAGGCCAGAGCGCCGGATCGACAAGATAGGTTTCGCGGTCTTCCTTCAATTCCAGAACGGCCGTTTCCATCCGGTAAGCTTCGCTCGGATGAACCTGAAAAAACCATTCCTTACTTGGCTTGCGGACCGGAATTGTCAGCGTGGCTTTCTTGACGCTTAGCGAGGCGCCGAAGTCCTGCGACAGCCGCAGCCGCGCCGGGTCGAATGGGTTTGGCGCCTCGGTTTGCTTGGGTTGTCCGTTGGAAGATGGCGTGGATGTGTCTAAAATACTCTCAGACATGGGAACACCTTTCGGCAAGAGGGGTGAGAATCGCAACGGCTCGCCAGGCACGGCGGGCCGTTTTCACAGAGGAATATCGCTGCCCTTGAAATGCCGTGCATCCGGCGAAGCCGAGGGCCGATACGGGTCAGATTCCAGCGTCGGCTAACTCCCGCTCAGCTGCCGCGATCGCAGCTTTCCGCTGGCGGCTAGTTCGCGGCACAGGTGAGGAGTGACAATCCTTGGCCGCGGTGATCCCCTCGAAGAATCGAGCGACAGCCTCGGCGCTTGTACAGCGCTGGCCACCGATCAAGATCGTGTCCAGCTTTACGCCCGCGATCCCAGTTTTGAACCATCGCCACCAAGTTGAAAAACTTGGGCGGCGCCCCTCGGGCAGATATTTTGCCGCCTCATTGAACGAGATCGGCTTCTCAATTGCTATGTCAATCGACATCTTGCATCTCCTTGTAAGTTGCGTTTAGCACTACATGGTCAATGCTAGAAGTCGATGAGATGATCCGGCAAACGAACTAGCGAACAAAATCGCGCAGGACCGACGGTGTTGCGTGAAATTGTGCGCAGGACCGTCAGTCTTGCGCGGTTGGCCTGTGAGCCTTGATCAAATTCTCGACGGATCGCTGTTTCAGAACACTCTCATTGTGAATGCCCATTTGTTCTCTCAACTTCGAGATAGTCTTGATGGTCCGCTTGGCGCACGCGGAGTCACTCAGCGATGGATTGGCTTTCCAAATATCTTGGGCAGTCTCGATGTACTGCAAATGGCGCAATTTCGCTTTGTCGCTCTTCTGTTCCCAGGCCTTCTGGGCATTTCCGCTTTTAACGCCCGCTCGGCCTATCCTTACGCCAAGACGTAGCATTGGCATTAGTGAATCAAACGCCTCGCCGGTGTCGATCGCATCAAGAATCCGATTTGCTTCATCCATCAGAGTCTTGAACAACTCAAAGCGATTGCTGAAATGTTTACTTTTGGCGACGACCATTCTTCGGAGTGCAATCGTTCGGAGACCGAGCAGATATCGTCGAGGATCTTCCGCGCCACCAAGTGGGCGTGGCGCCTCAGTCTGCGCAGAGTCTTTTTTCTTTCGAGCCATTTCTCAACCTTTCGATAGGGGCCGGGCCAGCAGCCGCCGCGAGCGAGGTTGAGTACGCACGCGACGACTGCTATTGGGCGACCGTCGCCGCCCGAACCCAGCAGGTGAACTAGCCAATTTTCCACATGATTCTAGCCGCTTTTGCTAGGTCGCGATCAGCGTAGACTTCGGTTATCCTCGCGTGTGCATGGCCAAGCACAGCCTGGGCCGCTTCTAGGCCATATTCCGCCCGAATCTCGGTCGCTGCGGTATGGCGAAGTTGCAGCGGTGTCCAGGCAGGGAACAGCACATCCGTAACCGGAACGTCTGGCTGAGCCTTGCGCGCAGCACGATCTACTAACTGACAGCCGCGTCGCACTGCTTGCGTGTAGCTTCGAACGAGGTAGAAATCGCCCGGCACCCACTTGGGATTTCGCTTGCGTCGTCGCTTGGCCTGCGATGGCGTTAGCGGCGACTTTCGATCCGCACGCCGCTCGCTACGATGAAGCTCCTCGGATTCCGATGGCGAGAAGCAATAAGCCTCGGCATCGCGAAGCAACCAGGGGGCCAGCACAGCTTGCGCTTTGGGACCGATGAATACAATCCGCTCGCGATTCAGGTGAGCCGTCTTGTGAGTCTGCGGCCGGTATGCCCAAACCTTGTCACTACGATCGACATCGCAGGGACGCATGATCACGACTTCACCCGCGCGGCAGCCGGTGAGCCTCTGAAGCTCCACCATGGCGCGGATCGGCCGGGGAAGGTGCGGTAGCGTGGCCTCAATCGCCGCGTCGCTAACCGGCTTGATCGGATCGCTTTCGCGGGCATCGGTTCGGCCTTTTTTCAAACCGGCAACCGTCGCCAATCCCTGATATACTACAACAGGCAATAGCTCTTGGCTTGCGCCCCAGCGAAAGACACGTTTAATTGCGCCGCCGAGGTGGTTCGTGTACCGGCGACTCATTCCGCCCGTGGCTAGGCCATTGAGGATGGACTGCAACGCGAGTGGGCCGAACTCGGCCGCAGGCGTTTGCCCATACGACATTCGAAGCAGTCGTAGCGTGACGCGCACACGGTCGAGGCTGCTTGTTCCGTCACCGTAGTAGGCTTTTGCGAAACGTAGGTAGGCGGCGCATAGCTCAATGATCGATAGATCATGAGAACCAGAGAGACGCGGGGGTAGGCAACGTCCTGCAGCGAGCCATTCTCCTACGAGGCGGTCGTATTGCCGTTTGCTGGCAGCGGAGCGGTAGGGGCCTAGATAGAAATCGCGGCCGTTGATTGTGACGACTGCTTGGCCGCTGGCTTTGTGCAGCCGATATTTGGGCGAGCGAAGATTTACCTGTGGCATAGTGCGGTTCTCCCATATTCGGGGCTGAAAACGGTATATACCGTTTTTGCCATCGAGTAACGGGCCGCACTGCCGAACACCGGCAGGTTCGTAACTTAAACGCTCGGCTTCTCTTACAGAAAGTGGACAGGGCGGGGGTTGAACCCGCGACACCTGGATTTTCAGT
>Ga0105047_10001202_pt1 | contig 46097 bp, 33 predicted proteins | sample MAT04_FD_78384 | JGI IMG/M metagenome (GOLD analysis project Ga0105047, IMG submission 78384) | Freshwater microbial communities from Lake Fryxell liftoff mats and glacier meltwater in Antarctica - MAT-04 (megahit assembly) | ecosystem: Environmental > Aquatic > Freshwater > Ice > Liftoff... | reverse complement strand
CGAACTCGAACGATACGCTGCTGCCCATGGCTTCGTGATCGTTGCATGGTACGTCGACGATGGCGTGAGCGGCTCGCGCGACGATCGCGAAGAGTTCCGCCGGCTGATCGCCGATGCCGAGCGGGGCAATAAGTTCACCTCCATTTTGGTTTGGGATCAGGATAGGTTCAGCCGCTTCGACGCGCTGGAAGCAAACCACTACTGGTTCATCCTTCGTCGCGCCGGGGTGTTCATCGAGTCGATCCGGCAGGGCAAGCTCGACTTCGACACGCTGGCCGGTTGGCTCACGGCGTCGATCACGCAGGTCGGCAAGCACGATTTCCTGAAGAGCCTTTCGGCCAACGTAAAGCGCGGCAAGGCCCGCAGCCGCGAGGCCGGGAAGTACCAGGGTGGAAACCTAGCGTACGGCTACGCGATGTCGCGATCAGCTCCTGACTCGCATGGCGTTGCTCGACTCGACGGGAAGCCCAAACCTCATCCGGAAGCCGCGCCGGTTGTCGCCCGAATCTTCAAGCGATGCGCCGAGGGGGCTTCGGGTTTTGGCATCGCCAAAGAGCTGAACGAAGCGGGCGTCCCGTCGCCGGGCGATCTGAGCGGGATCAAGGCTGGCGCGCGATGGTCCACTCGCCAGATCATGATTATCCTCCGCCGGACCGAATACGGCACGGGTGAATTCAAGGTCGGGACCAACGTCGTGCCATGCGAGCCGTTGGTCAGTCGCGAGATCTTCGCCGCCGCAAGCCGTCGCCTCGCACGAACCGCCGCCGGCCCGCGCAAGGCTGGTACCTTTGCTCTGACTGGGCTCGCGTGGTGCGCGGCATGCGGGGGCCGGATGTCCGGATCGACGGTCAACGGCTACCGATACATGCGATGCTCCGGGGCCAACCTTTGCCCAGGCAGCTGCAGCGGTACGTTCGTCTCCGAAAAACCGCTCCTGACTGCCGCGATCGCCACGATCACCGAAGCGATACCGACAGAGTCGGCTTGGGATTCGTTTCTGGCAGCGGTTGAAGTGGAGGTTCGGCGTGGACAGACCGATCACCCCGACTCGTCACGGTTGGAGAAGAAGCTGGCCGACCTGAATTCGAAGATTGAAAAGGCGTCGAAGCGGCTGTTTGATTGCGACGACGACATTCTCCCCGAAGCCACTGCGGCGCTGCGGGCACTGAAATCCGAGAGGGACGCCCTGACCTCCCAGGTCGCCGCTAAGGCCCCGCGTGAGAAAGTCGACGTCCGGGCCGAAGTGGAACGCGCCATCGCGAACCTGAGCCGCCTACGTGACGAGCTGGCCTCTGGTGACGCCATCCGGCTTCGCGCCGCACTGGGGGAGCTGATCGACCGGATTGACATTAGGGCGACGGCGGAAGGTGGGCAGCGCGTTCGCAGAGGGATCATTACGTTCCGACCGCTAGCGGTCTGTTCGGGTTGCCAAAGCGGAATGCTTCCCAAATCGCCTGCCGCGCCAGGAACAGCCGCGGCGACTTCAGATGCCGTAGCGATCACGACCGCCACGACTGATGCGCCGCGGATCGAGCCCGGCGACTTCGCCGAAGGCTATCGCCAGCCCAAGGGCTCGGCCATTCCGCCCCGCATTCCCATGGGCAAGACCCTGCAGACTTCGGCCGTTAAGCAAGTCTCTGCGGTCAAATAGCCAGGCAGATTGCCGGTGCGGCTTCGCGCCGCTGCCTCATTTCAAGGCCGCACAAGCGATCCATTCTGGTATTTACCCGCCTGTCGCTTTCTGCGACATTCCTCCCCACTCGTCTTGCTGGGAGTTCTCCCGGCGTTGGTTCACATCCCAGTAGATTCCGGAGGTCTTATGAAGACCCTCACGGCGGTTGCGCTGTTGGCGTTCGTGGCGATGCTCTCGGTTCCGACGGCTCGAGCCGATTGGCCCAGCCTGTTCTCGAAGGGCTCAGGCTCGGCAGGCAATGCCAACGACGCCTTCTGGTCGGCCGAACGGCCGAGTTTTGGATCCCCGGTCCGGCCGAAAATCGAAGCCCCGGCGCCACGTAAGCCGCCCGTCATCTTTCAGAAGGTGAACGCGGGCGGACGCAAGGTCTACGACACCACGCTCGGTCGCGTCATTCCTCGCGCCAAGCCGGTACCGATCAGCGCCACGGGCCGCAACACTCCCTGGACTCGCAACAAGCCGGTCGAGAAGGAGAGTTCGGGAAGCTGGTTCTGGCCCAAGAAGGACACCGGTCCCGCGCGAAGCACCGAAGAGTTCTTCAAGCTGAAGCGCCCCGGTTGAGCCACGGTTGTTCGCGTCCCCCTGTATTGATTCCTACGCCAAGGAAGGCGCCATGGTCTTCATTTCTCGCGGTGCGGCAGCCTGTGCGCTGGCCTGCATCGTTCTTCTGTCGGGCTGCGCGGGCGATTCGACATTGATCTCGAAGCCGTGGAACAGCCTGCGCCCCACGGCCAAGTCCAGCAAACCAAAGAAGCCCTCGGAGCGGAGTGCCAGTCGCTCAAATTTCAGCGATGACATTCCCGCGGCCGCGTCGGTGGGGCTGGCGGTATCTCCCGATGGGAAGTCGCGATGAGTTCGCTATAGCGGACGCCCGTTTTCGGGCTACCTGCCAGACGGGCTGGCGCGTCGCTTCCGCCCATTCCTTGGGGCACGTTTGCGCTCGCAGTGCGCCCGCACTCTATGCACTTTTCCCCCCGCTCCGCTATATTGTGCCGACGCACGAACCTCCCCCCACGCCCCTTTGGCAGATCCCCATGCAAGTGCCCCCTGTTGTCCAGCCTCCGCCGCAGATGCCCCCTCCGCAGAAGAGCAACACGCTGCGAAATATTTTCCTCGGTTGCGGCTGCCTGGTGCTGCTGATGATCGTTGTGACGGTCGGAGCGGGCTGGTGGTTGGCGGCATACGGCCCTGGGCTACTCGCCGATGCTGGTGCGCAGGCGCTCAACCAGGGGATTGCTGAGTCGACGCTGCCCGCGGATCAAAAGGCGCGTCTGACTGCCCGCATTACGCAATTGCAGCAGGATGTGAAGAGCGGCAAGATCGGATTCGAGCAGGCTGCCAAGATTGTGACCTCGATCGCCGAGAGTCCCATCCTGCCTGCCGGCACGGTCTACTTTATCGACGAAAAGTACTTCAAGCCGTCGGGCCTGGACGAAGGCGAACAGGAGCTGGGCAAGCGGGCCATTCAGCGGGTCACACGCGGCATGATCGAAAAGAAGATCTCGGAATCCGAGCTGAAGTCGGTCCTGGCGCCGATCTCGGAGCCCAATCCCAACCGGCCGGGCGAGACACAACTGAAGGACAAGGTAACCGACGACGAACTGCGCGACTTCATCAACCGGGCGAACGCATTGGCCGACATGAAGCAGATCGACGACGAGCCCTATGAGATCAACATCGCCGACGAGTTCGACAAAGCGATCGACAAGGCCATGGAAGACTCGAAGTAGCCCGCCATGAAATATGGCTTAGGCTTCGCAATCTGCGGGCTGGCGCTCGGGCTTCAGGCCTGCGAGCGCCGGCCGGGGGCGAGGCTCCCTACCCCTCCATATTCCGCACGTAGTCGGCCGCGGCTCGCTCCCACGAGAACGTCCGCTCGATATAGCCGACTCCTTCCACCAGCATGCGGTAATACAGATCGGGCTGTTCGGTAAGCAGGCGCACCCCATCGCCTAGAGCCAAGCCAAGCTCCTCGACCATGGAGAAGTACATCGGATACTCGCAGCGCTCGGCCACGCGATCTGGATGCCCTTCCCCGGAGACGTCGTACCGGGCGGCATTGAGGGCCCGCCAGTCGTAGCCGGCAGTCGGAAGATTGTCGCGCTCGCGGTAGAGGATGCCCGTGGGGAAGCTCGAAAGGTTGTGATAGCGCTCGGCGCGGCTCTCGACGGCGCGGCTGAAGGAGCTGGCGGCACGCCAGGGGACGACCTGTTCCACGATGCCACCAGTGGCCCGGCCGATTCCGATGGTGCCGTTTAGATAGAACTCGTTGGCCATGCCGAAGGGTTCGTAAAGGGACGGCATGACGCCAAAGTTTGCCCCCTGCAGTGCGGCGAAGTAGCCCGCCCGAAAGCGGAACGGCAGGACCATCACGCTGTCCGGATAGCGCTCGGCCAGACGTCGCAGAAAGCCGAGTCCGCCGAGCCCTTCATCGCCGGGGATGGGGAAGAACAGAAAGCGTCCCTTGCCGCCGGTGAACAGGAACTTCTCGATCGCCGCCGCGGCCACGTCGTAGCCCTTCTGGCGACAGTCGTCGCGGCCGGCCATCACGAACCACGGGGCATCGTCGCACTCGAACTTGCCGGGATCGCCCCAGACCGGCTCCGCTTCGGTTGAGACCAGGGACTTGAGCGCCGCATGGGCGGCCAGCCGTCGGTCCTTCTTCCATTCCTTCAGCGGCTCGATAATGCCGGCCTGGGCGTCGGCCAGCAGATCGCGAGGCACGGCGCAATCAATAAAGGGGCCGTTGTTCACGCCGATCAGCCGCCCGCCAAAGTGCTGCTGCAGGTGCGGGGCCATGATCTCGCGTTGCAGAATGTCACTCGTCAGATCGCGGGCAAACTGCCCCGACACGGTAAATACCGCATGCTCGACCAGTCGAAAGGCCCTGTCCAGGATCGAAGTGCCAGGGCAAAGGTCGGTCTCGATCGCCACCCGTTCCAGTTCCGGATCGAGCACGTCGCAGTCGTAGCTGTTGTGCAAGGTGACAAATAACCGGTGCGGGTGGTTCTGGCCGGCCAGTGCCAGCGCCGTGGTGGCGGTCTCCCAGTCTTGCAGGGCGACCAGCCAGGTGTCGTGCGGGGCCAGAATGCGCAGCGCCCGGGCCACCGCCGCGCCGAAGAACAGCGAGTCGCGCAGCAGGCTCGGACCGTCGATATCGTAGGGGTGCTTCACCCCCGCGAAGTAGCGTTGGTCTTCGGGCCTCAGGAAGTAGTAGGGGACTTCCAGGTCGATCCGCAAGATATCGACCATCACCATGTTGCGGCCCGAAGGGACGCCCACCTCGCCGACCTTGCTCATCTTGGGGAGCATGGCCGTAGTCCGCTCGATTTTGTGATGCAAAGGAGAGATGACCAGAGCTGGCCGGGCGGTGACCTTCTCAATGTACTTGGGCAGCCGGGCCAGTACCGCGGCAATGCCGCCACACGGACTGGCGGGCGTTTCGTAGGCCACCAAAGCCACGCAATGCACCATGATCGAAGGTTCCCATCGGAAGGGGAGTGAGAATCGGGTAATGAGTGAATTATGGCGCGCTCACAGGTTCTGTGCGCGAACCGAACGGGGGATGCTAGCGCCCGCAGGGTCGCACACAGATTACCTAAAGCCTCACGACGCCGACAGGCGATATGCCCAGTGTTGTTTGAGCGACGGTCGAAGCACCTTGCACGCCAGCGAGCCCCCGATGATTCCAGGCCCCGGCCCCGCAGAACGGACCAGGCTCAGCCGCGAGTCGGCTGCCGACGCCGCGCTGATCAGCACACTGGTCGCCATGCGGCGATCGCCTGGGCGATATCGCTCGGTGGTGCTGAAGCTTGTCGAGGCCGAGCTCCGTTCGCGCCGCTGGGCCGCGGGATCGTGGGAAGCGCCGTTGACGGTGAGCTTGCCGGAGAGCCTGCCGGTAGGGTCCGAGCCGGTCGTGTCGACTGTGCCGACGGAACCCGTGTCGCGGAGTGCTGCTGGCGAAGGGTCCCAGAAGGTGCCGAAAGAGAAGAAGCATCACGGAGTTGAAATGTTGCCCAAGAACGCCAAACCGACTGGTCCCGCCAAGCGACAGCCGGCCCGCCGCCCCATGAGTGGGGAAGAGCGAGGCTCGCTGGCCGCGTGGTCGACGTTGCTGGCCCTGGTAGTGGTCGCCTTCTTCACGTGGTCCCCCTCTCGCCCCGGCCGGCGAGGGAGCGAGGGCCTGGTGAAGGTGGTCCTGCCGGCCCCGTTTGACCCGGCCCTGCTGGCGACCGAGTCGCTTGCCCGCCTGCCGCTGCCCGCCATCCTCGAGGTCGCCGACTCGAGTGATGCGGCGGCGCGGGGGCGGATGATCTCGGCCTTGGTGCGACGCGGAGCTGGCCGGGAGCTGGCAGGACTGTCGAATCATCGTTCGTCGGGAGTGAGGGGTGCCATTCCGCTGGCCCTGTCGAGCCTGGGCCTGGTGCCGTCTGCTGAGGTGGGGGAGTACTCAGCACGGCTCTTGTCGCCAGTCGCGAGCGTCCGCGATCTGGCGGCGCGGGAATTGGCCAACCGCGTGGGGCGCGGGCCGGAAGAGATCGCGCGCGGTCTATAGACCGAGCGCCAGGTCCTTCAACGTAGGCGGTCCCGCCCCACGCTGGTTCCCTTGACTCGCCGATCCCGGTGTTTCAGGGGAAGGATTTGAGATCTGAGATTTGAGATTTGAGATCTGAAATTTGAGATAGAAAGACCAAGCCTTCGTCTCTCGTCTCTCAAATCTCAAATCTCAAATCTCAAATCTCAAATCCGGGGCTACGCCCGCTCCATCTTCGCAAAGATCATCCGCCCGGCGCTCGTCTGCAGCACCTTGGTCACCGTCACGTGGATCTGCTTGTTCACGTGCTCGCGCCCCCCTTCAATGACCACCATCGTGCCGTCATCCAGAAAGCCGACTCCTTGGCCGGCCTCTTCCCCAGCTCGCAGCACCTTCAGCCCCAGTTCTTCTCCGGGCAGATAGGCTGATTTGAGCGCGTTGCTCAATTCGTTCAGGTTCACCACAATCACGCCGTGCACCTTGGCGACTTTGTTCAGGTTAAAGTCGTTGGTGATGATCTTGCCGGCCAGTTGCTTGGCCAGCAGCACCAGCTTGAGGTCGACCGCCTGCTGAGCCGATTCGGCCACGTCTTGTTCCAGCACGCGAAAATCGACCCCCGGCGTGGATCTCAAGCGATTCAGAATATCCAGGCCGCGCCGGCCGCGATTCCGCTTCAAGCGATCGCTCGAGTCGGCGATCCCTTGCAACTCGTTCAGGACGAACTGCGGCGCGATCAGGGGGCTGTCAAACAGCTTGGCTTCGGCCAGTTCGGCGATGCGGCCGTCGATAATGACGCTGGTGTCGAGCAAGTACGGATGCTGCCCCTTCACTTCGCGGGCGAACTCCACGTACGGAATAATGAAGCGAAAGTCGTTGCGCGTCTGCAGCAGCAGACTGATGCAGGCGTATACCAGCACAGCGGCCAGCATGGTCTCGACTCCCTGCCGCACATTCGGAAATCGCGACATCAACGGGTCGAGCGCCAGCCGCAGCACGTAGCTGAGGAATACGCCCACGATCGAGCCAAAGTAAACGCTGGAGACAATGTCGAGACTTTTGCGGCGGACCAGCCAGTCGGAAGAAATCACCACGATGGCCACCAGCATCACTGCGCCAAACGTAAGCCACGGGTTGTAGAGCTTGCTCCATTCTTCGGCGAATGAGGCGCCAATGCCGGCGGCAATCAGCAAAAGGATGGAGCGCAGTACAAGCAGACTCATGAGCGAAACACGCCCTGACTACAGGAATAGGCCGGGTGGGAAAAACAGGCTCTAGCCGCCATGCCAGTATCCTAGCACGCCCGTCGCGCAGACGGTATGGATGCCGCTGCGCGACTTCGACGCGGCGATCTACTTCCCCTCGCTCACGTCCAGTGCCACGATCTCCTTATCATCGCGCAGATAGACACGCCCCGCTGCCAGTGACGGGGCATTGCGGGTCTTGCCGATCACCACCTTACGGCCCAGCTCCTCGTAAGCCTTGGGCGACGCTTTCACGACGACCAGTTCCCCTTTCATCGTGGAGAGGAACAACTTGCCGTCGGCGGCGATCAGATTCGCCTTGCCAAACCGCTGCTCCTGCCAAACCCGCTTGCCGGTCGCCGTCTCGATGCAGGTCAGATGCGTGACAGGGCCGGCGCTCCCTACGTTGTCCAGGCCATACAAGTGGCCATCCAGAGCGACGGTTGTCTGCCATTCACTGCGCAGTGAACTCTCCGCGCCTAGCGATTTCCAAGTCTCGCTCACCTTGAAGGCGTCTCCCTCGGACTTGAGCGCCAACAGAGTCGAGCCGTGTTGCTCGCCGGCCGAGATCAACACCTGATCCGCACCCAGTGCGACGGGCGAGGCCGTGTTGCAGTCGTACTCGGTCGCGTACGGATAGCGCCACAGCATCCGGCCATCGGTCGGCACGAGCCCGAGCGCCGCCTTGCCGCTGAAGACGACCACCTGCTCGCGGCCGCCCAGCTTGGCCAGGATCGGGGACGAATAGCCCGCCGAATCGCTCCCCGACTTCCACGACAACTTGCCCTGCTTGTCGTAGGCCACGACGGTCGCGCCCGGTCCGCCTACCTGCACCAGCACCAACTCGCCGGCCACCAGCGGAGAGCTGGCCATGCCGTACTCGGCCGGCTTCACCCCCAGCTCCTTGGGAACGTCGTGCTGCCAGCGGATCTTGCCGTCGGCCAGCGTCAAGGCGGCCAGCATCCCTTCACCGCCATAGACATAAACTGCGTCGCCATCGACCGTGGGCGTGGCTCGGGGCCCGTCTCCTTGGCCGTTCTCGTATTCGGGGCTGATCGGCGTATCCCACAGCGTCTTGCCGCTGGCTGCGTCCAGGCACAAGACCTTCTGGTTTCCGCCAGTTTGATAGAGCGTGAGAACCCGATTCCCCGCGATCGAAACGCCTGACATACCGACACCGGCTTTGACGCGCCAGACTTCCTTGGGCCCAGCGGCGGGCCAACTCTTCAGCAGACCGGTTTCGGCGGAGATACCATTGCGATGCGGTCCCAGGAACTGCGGCCAATCGGCAGCCTCGAGCGGAAGGCTCACACCTACACAGCAAAGGAAAGCCGCCGTGAAGCATCGCAGGGCATGCATCGTAAACCTCGCCGATAGAGAGTGGGGTGATATAGAAAAACCGCCTGAGGACCCCCGCAGCGGGCGATCATCAGGCGGTCAGTTCGACAGGCAAACGGCCAGCCGGGTTGGCAGGCGTTCGTATCGTCGCGGGTGCGACTTACTTCTTGGCGGCGGCGTAGCGCTCGGCCACGGCCTTCCAATTGATCACGTTGAAGAAGGCCGTGATGTAGTCAGGCCGACGGTTCTGATAATTCAGGTAGTAAGCGTGCTCCCAAACGTCTAAGCCCAGGATCGGCGTGTTGCCGGCCATCAGCGGGCTGTCCTGGTTCGGGGTGCTTTCCACGACAAGCTTCTTGTCCTTCCCGACGCTCAGCCAGGCCCAACCGCTGCCGAAGCGCGTGGTGGCGGCCTTGGCAAAAGCTTCCTTGAAGGCGGCAAAGCCTCCGACATCGGCCGTGATGGCCGCGGCCAGATCGCCAGTTGGCTCGCCCCCTGCGCCCGGTCCCATGATGGTCCAGAACAGCGAGTGGTTGGCATGGCCGCCGCCGTTGTTGCGGACCACCTGGCGAATGGCCTCGGGCACCTTCTCGATATTCTTGCACAGGTCTTCGACCGACTGGTTGCCCAGGTCCGAGCCTTCCAGGGCCTTGTTCACATTCGTGATGTAGGCCTGATGATGCTTGCCATGATGGATTTCCATCGTCTTGGCATCGATGTGGGGGGCCAAGGCATCGAAGGCGTAGGGCAGGGGGGGGAGAGTGTAGGCCATAAAATTCACCTCGTATTCGTGCAGATTCAACGTTTTAACCGTGTGGTTCGGAGTCTAACCGATCACACTTCGAGCCGCAATTAGCGTGCCGGAGTCTCAGGCAAGTGCGGTGGCAAACTCTGAGAGCAATCAACCCACTTCGTTCCCCGTCAGATCCAGCTCGACTAGGTCGTACAGATAGAGCGAGTTGCGGAGCGCCGCGATCCCGCCGGAGCGGATCTGATTCTGGGCGACGTTCAGCTTCGACAGTCCGCACAAAAACGGGCAGCCCGCCAGATGCTCGGCGCCGCCGTCACGGAGCAGATTGTCTTCCAGCGACAGCTCCTTTAAGTTCGCCAGGTAGGGCGATCCCACCAGCATCTGCATTTCTTCTTCGCCGAGCCCGCCACCTTTGAGCGAAAGCGCCGTCAAGCGCCCCAGTCGCGGCCAAGCGGCGAGAACAGAGATCTGGCCTGAAGTCAGCAGCACCCCCTCGATCGTCAGCGAGCGCAGCGGCACCAGCCGCGCGATCTGATCGACATGCGCGACAAACGCCTGCCAGGTTTCCAGAGTTACACTCTCGATGAATCCCCGCTCGTAGCGACCCCAAGTCACGCCCGCCAGATGCGGCAAGCGCCAACTGTCAGAGTGAATCGCCAGCAATTCTTGATCGCGACGAAGTAGCACCTCGCGGCGGAGATCGCGGGGTGCCATGCGGGCAAATTCGATCTGCAGGCGGATCAGCTCTCCGCGGGGGTCGCCCTGTTCCTCGAGCCAGTCGGCGTAGACCAGGCGCACCTGATCGTCGTCGGCGTCCTCGCAAATCGCGGCGATCAGCCCCGTGTGTTCGATCACTTCACAGATCTCATCCATGGAAGGGGAAGGACTGTGCAGCGACGCAACTATTGGTCCGCTTCACCAAAGGAATGAACCTGCGACGCCCCTGCAGGTTCCAGGGTCTCAAGCTTCCACAGGTACTTCTTCTTCCCAATCAAGGATTCCGGATTCAGGAAGTAGCGATTCATCATGGCCAACTCCTCCGGGCTCACGGGTCGACTGGCCGAGCGATCGGCTTTCCGCGAGATCGCCAGCAGAAAGTACTTGTCCGGCTTGGGAACTGTGAACAAAAAGGCGCCGTCTCGATCGGCCTGCACCACGTTGCCCCCCGCCTTGCGAATCAGGGTGGCTATTTCATTCCCCAGCCCCAGCTCGGCAATCTCATCGGGCCGAAGGCCGATGTGCGGAAGTTTGGGATCTGGCGAGCTGGCCTGGGGCAACGCGATCAAGATCGCGCCGGAATCGCCCGCCACGCTTCCCGCGGGGGTGATATAGGTCAGGCGGCCTTCTACGATCACGTTGTGTCCGGGGCCCGTGACTTCAACGATGTCCCCTCCCTTTTTATCCCCTTGACCGAACAGGTAGCCGATGAAGAAGGCCCCGACTGCCACCCCCATGAACAGACAGGTCAGGATCAACAGGGCCCGCCGGGGCAGAAGGATCATGCCCGCGGGAACTTGAAACGAGCCGGTCGTCGGGGCCGGAAGTTTTACTCCCCCTTTGGCAGGCGGCGGATCAGCCGCCGGGGTCGTGGCCGCAGACGACACGGAAGCGGGTGCCTGGGGGGAAGCCGCTGTCGCTCCGGCAAGTGCCGCCGGTTCGCTCTTGGATTCTTGAGAATCGACATTCGGCAGGTTTGTCTGCGAGCCATCGTCGTAGACGATGAACTCCGAGATCAATTCCTCCTCCTCCTCGTCGTCGTCTTCGTACTCTTCGTCGTCGGTATCGGCAGCGGGAGATTGGACCGGTGGCTTCGCTCCACTGGCGGGCGACGCAGCTCCAGCCGAGGCCCCTACGGCTGCCTCTTCTGCCGGCACCGGTTCATCGGCCTCGGGCACCTTCATCGTGGCGGCGCATTTGGGGCAGGCCACTGATTCGCCGATCTTCCTCCGTGTGATGCGGAGCGGCGTCTTGCATTGAGGGCAATAAAACGTAACAGGCATGACAGACGCTGGGCGGCACGAGCAGGAAGGTGGACGAAAGACTATAAAGTACCCGAGCCCGCGCACCGAGGCCAGCGAAGTCCTTCGACGATCCACGCGAGACGCCAGGATATGATCTCTCTGGAGAAGCATCCCGAAGGAATCGTGTTCGGTGTCCGCGCCGCCCCTGGTGCTCGAAAAAACGGCGTCACGGGCCTGTACCATGGACTATTGAAAGTCAGCGTCACCCAGGCGCCAGAAAAGGGGAAGGCCAACAAAGCGATTCACGAAGTGTTGGCTCAGTCGCTAGGTCTGCGGAAGTCGCAGCTCGAGTTGCTCTCGGGCGAGACGTCGCAGCAGAAGAGGTTTCTGGTGCGGGGGATTTCGGACGAGGAGCTGCGAGCGCTGATCGCGGCGGCTCTTTCACCAGAAGTCGCTTGAATCAGGCGTGATGAATCGTAGAAAATCCGTTGCACTTGAGCGGAATGAATCGGTCGGCAGTTTAGTGAGCGGCAAGGCGCTAGCCGCCGGTAGCACCTGTGACAATGCAGATTTACCGGCGGCTCTTCGCCTCGCCGCGCACATTCCCCCCTCCAAAGCAAATGGTGTCAGAAGCGTTCCGATTTGAGTTCTTTACTCTGAAATAGAATCCGCATGTCCGAAATTTGGGAAACGATCGGCCGCTTCACTTACTTCGCATGGCGCGTGCTCAAGGATCTGCCAGCCGCCTTCCAGCGGCCGACCGACCTGGCAGACCACTGCTTCCGCGTGGGGCTGGGCTCGCTCCCCCTCGTTGCCGCGGCGGCGGTCTCCATCGGGCTGGTCAGTTGGCTGCAAACGCGCTCGCTGCTGGGGGATTTTGGCAGCGAGTCCTTGCTCCCCGGATTCATCGCCGTCTTCGTGCTGGTGGGCATGGGGCCTGTTGTCACGGGGTTGGTGGTGGCCGGGCAGGTCGGCGCGCGATTGGGGGCCGAGCTAGGCTCGATGACCATCACCGAGCAGGTTCACGCTCTCGAGGCGCTGGGCCTGTCCCCCATCAAGCATCTGGCTGCCGGCCGGGTGCTGGCCGTAACGCTGATGTTGCCCCTGCTGACGGTCTGTCTCGATGTCGTAGCGTTGAGTGCGGCCTTTGCGGCCGAAGGGTTGGGCGGAGATGTCTCGGCCCGGCAATATGTCAGCGAATCCTTTCGCTTTCTGACGCTCGCCCAAGTTGTTCCGGCGACGCTGTCGTCGCTGGCGTTTGGACTGTTGATCGGATTGTTCGGCTGCTGGTTCGGATTCGAGGCGGGCCACGGGACCGAAGGAGTGGGAAAGGCCAGTACCCGTAGCGTGGTGGCCGGCATGTTTGGCGTCTTGGCTGCCAACGTGTTCTGGGTTCAAGCAACTTCGGTCTTCTTTTCTTGATCGCCCGGCGACCAATCCCGGCGTCTCTCCGGCGAATAACGGTTAGCATGTCGTGCGCCCTTGCCTGAACAACTAGAATGGGTCAGCTTGGCGTGCTGGTCCCATCCACAAAATCGAAATCTCGCATGGCGCTGTTCGACTACTTCAGACGACCCGGCTTTGAATCCCTGAAGAGCCAGATTCTGGCACCCAAGGTCGACGACGAGAAACTGAATGACTGCTTAAAACGGATCCGCAGCCAGTTGCCCGTGCCGGTGATCTGGCTGATGGGCAAAACGCAGTCGGGCAAGACCTCGCTGATTCGCGCGCTCACAGGGAACAGCCGGGCCGAAATCGGCAACGGTTTTGTCCCTTGCACGCGGACCTCGAGTCTGTACGCCTACCCAACGGAAGAGGACTGCCTGATCCGCTTCCTCGATACCCGCGGCTTGGGCGAAGTCTCCTACGATCCCAGCGAGGACATGGCCTGGTGCGAGGGGCAGGCTCATCTGCTGGTGGTCGTGGTCAAAGCCATGGATCACGCCCAGGAGCCGATCGTGCGGGCGGTGGAAGCCGTGAAGAAGCGGCACCCGCTGTGGCCGGTGATCGTGCTGCAGACTTCGCTGCACGAGGGTTACCCGCGCCGCGACAGCCAGCATGTGATGCCCTATCCGTTTCCAGCTGATACGACCACTCCCATTCCGGCCAGCGTTCCCGAGGACCTGGCCCGCTCGCTCGCCCGACAGCGCCAACTGTTCCAGGGGCCGCTCTATCGCAGCAGTCCGGCGCAGTTTGTGCCCGTCGACTTCACGCTCCCCGAGGATGGCTTCGAGCCGGTCGACTACGGGCTAGAGGCCTGCTGGCGCGCCATTGAGCAGGCTCTGCCGCAAGGCTTCCGGGGCATGATCGAGCAATTCCGCGAAGGGCGTCAGGACCTGCGCGATATGCACCTGCGTCTGGCTCATCCGCACATCATCTCGTACGCGCTGGCGGCCGGGGCTGCCGCCGCGGTGCCGGTGCCGCTGGTCGATGTGCCGCTGGTCATCGCCCTACAAGCCAAAATGGTTCATACCATTGCCTCGATCTATAACCAGGAGCTGACCAAGCAGCGGCTGGCCGAGATCGCCAGCGGCATGGGGGTCGGCTTCGCCGGTCGCCTGGGACTGCGCGAGCTGGCCAAGTTCATCCCCTGGGTCGGCAGCGCCTTGGCCGCCGGTTACTCGGCCGCCAGCACCTACGCCCTTGGTCGGACGCTCTGTTCGTACTTCAGCCATGTGCTGGCTGGCGATGTGCCGTCGCAGGAGCGTTTCCGCGAGTTGTTCGACGAAGAGTTCAAGCAGGCCCGTGGCCGCTTGGGTGAGTACTTGAAACAGTACGGCAAGCCACCGGCCAGCGGCACGCCGGCGGCGCCGCCGCCAAAAGACTCGCGGCCTTACAACGATGTCGCCCCAGGATCCGCATCATGAAGATCCTGAAACGCTGGAGCCTGATGGGCGTGCTCTACGCCCTGCCTTATCTGCTGTTGTTGGTGGCCGGCTGGTTATGGCTCTTTCAGAACGGCTATCTGCTGTACTGGATTCTGGCCGCGGGCGTGATCATGGCGATCGCCTTCGGGGCGAACCGCTGGCTGATACAGTATCGGCCGCATCGGAATCAGAGCGAGGTCGTGGGCTCCAATCGCTGGCCGCTGGCGGGCGAGCGGGCCTGGGCCAAAGTGCTGGCCCTCTCGGACAAGATCGCCGCCGAGAAGGAGCCGGTCTACAGCCCCGAACGCTGGTGGGAGATCCTGCGCACGGTTCTGGAGACCGTCTCGCGCGAGTTCCATCCCGATTCCAAGCGGGCGGAGTTGGAAATCCCGGTGCCTCACGTGCTCAAGGTCGTGGAACTGGTCGCGATGGACCTGCGCCGCGATCTTTCGGCCAATGTCCCGGGCGCGCACATGTTGACGATGCATGACGCCTGGCGACTGAAGGGCTACGTCGAACGCGGGCAAGAGGTCTACGGGCAGTTCTACAACATCTATCGCCTGGGGCATCTGTTCGTGAATCCGGTGGCTGCCTTCGTCCGCGAGGTGAAGGACCACATGGCCGGCGAGATCCTTTCCAACTGGGGCACCGACGCGCAGCGCTGGGTGGTGGATTACTGCGTGAAGAAAGCCGGCTACCACGCCATTGAGTTGTACAGCGGCAATGTGGTGCTGGACGATAAACCGCGCGACGACTATCAGACGCCGGCCACCCGCCGCGACGCCGACAAAATGTCCGCACGCGAGGAAGTCCACACGGAACCGTTGCGAATCATGGTGCAGGGCCAGGTGAAGGCCGGCAAGTCGAGCCTGATCAACGCTCTGTTCGGCGAAATGAAGGCCGGCGTCGATGTGATTCCCACCACGATGCACATCGAGCCCTATCTGCTGGAGCGCGACGGCGTCGGCCGGGCGTTCATTCTCGACACCGCCGGCTACGCCGACAGCGGCCACACACGCGGCGTGCTGGAGCCGATTCGCGAAGAGATCCTTAAGACCGATCTGTTCCTGATGGTCTGCTCGGCCACTAGCGCTGCACGGGCCACCGATCGCGAACGCTTGAACGAAGTCCGCGAGATCTACAGCCGCGATACCTCGCGGCATCGCCCGGTGATTCTGGCCGTGCTGACGCACATCGACCTGCTCCGTCCGCTGCGGGAGTGGCAGCCCCCTTACAACCTGTCCGATCCTGCCCCTCAGACCAAAGCCCGCCAGATCAGCGACGCCGTGCTTGCCGTGGCGGCCGATCTCGAACTGTTGCCCGAGCAGGTCATTCCCGTCTGCATGTCTCCTGAGCTTCCTCCGTACAACGTGGACGAGGGGCTGGTGCCGGCCATCGTTGACGCCTTGCCCGCAGCCGACCGCGCCCGCTATCTGCGTTCACTGGCCAACTTTCGCGACGAAGAGTACTGGCGCATGGCTCGCCAACAGGCCGTGGCGGCCGGGCGATTGATTGCCGGTGTCGCGAAGCAGGCCGTGGTGAATCTGCGCGAGTCGTTCAAGGCCGGCGCCGCCGGGAAATAGTTTGCGAGTCGCAGCCAATCCGGCGTTCTGCCTCGTACTCATAGACGGGACCGCCGACCTACGCATAAGCTATCGCCTATGCGTACATTCGGGCCGGGTGCGATTTCCAAGTGGCCAGACGCCCTTCATCCGACTTTAATGGGTGAAGGACTATCCCAGCGGATTCTCCAGACAAGGACCAAGTCGAATGGCGTCGGGAGTTGAATCGAATCTGCCCAATCCGTTGGCGATCGGGCTGGCTCGCAGTCTTGGGGAACAGATCGCCAATCATCTTCGCGATGAGATCCTCTCGGGCCGCCTGCCCGCTGGCGAGGCGCTGCGTGAAGTGGAGCTTTCGCAACGCTTCGGCACCAGCCGGGGACCTGTTCGAGATGCCCTGCACGAGTTGACCAAGGAGGGCATCCTGGTTGCGCAGCGGCGCGGCGGAGTTCGCGTAGCCGCGCCGGCCCCCGATTCCATCCGCCAGCTCGTGATGCCGATCCGCAAGACGATTGAGACCTACGCCCTGCGGCTGTTCTTCGCCGACATCACCCCGCGCGATCTGGCGCTGTGGGACGAGATTCTGGAGCGGATGCGGCAAGCCTGCGAGCGCCGCGATTTCCCCAGCATTGCCGAGACCGACATTGCCCTGCATCGCTCGTTCCTGGAGCGTGCCGCGCAGCCCGATCTGTTGGCCATCTGGTCGACGATCGTGGGGCGTGTGCGTCAGCACTTCATCGAGAGCTGCGCCAAGTACGCCGATCTGAACGACAACTACGCCGAGCACCGGATGATCCTGGACGCAATCCGCACAGGCGATGTCGAGGCCGCGGTGAAGGCCCTTGAGCAGCATATTTGCTGACTTGTGGTGCGGGCGTCCCGCCTGCTTGAAGTGCGTTCGATGCTGCCAGCAGGCGGGACGGCTGCACCACAAGCGCTCTATGCGAAGAACCGCACCGCGTTCTTGAACACCGCCAACCCATCCCCTTCCCCCTTCAACCCTTCGCGGGTCCAGCGAGGGTGATGCGTCGGATCCACGTGCCGCTCGGGATGCGGCATCAGCCCGAACACTCGCCCCGTGGAGTCGCAAACGCCGGCCACATCGCCGCGAGCGCCGTTGGGGTTCTCGGGATAGGGAACATCGCCTGCCCCCTGATCAAGCCGCTGATAGCGCAGCACCAATTGGCCGTTCTCTTCCAGCGACTTCCAGACGGCTCCGTCGCGGGGGACGAACTTCCCTTCGCCATGCGCAACCGGCAGGTACAGACTCTCGATCCCTTCCAGGAAGACGCACTTCGACCCATTCACTGCCAGGCGCACCCAGCGGCACTCGAACTTGCCCGAGTCGTTGTCGGCCAGCGTGGCGGCCGGACCTTGCTCTGGATGATCATCGAGCAGGATCCCGGAGCGGACCATGATCTGGAAGCCGTTGCAGATGCCCAGGATCAACTTGCCGGCGTCTTTGAAACGCCGCAGGCTTTCGGCCAGATGGTGCCGGATCTGGTTCCCCAGAATCCGCCCGGCAGCGATGTCGTCGCCATAGCTGAACCCGCCCGGCAGACACAGAATCTGGAAATCGTCGAACAAGGCGGGCTTTTCCAGCAGGCGATTCACATGGACACTGGTCGGCTCCCCCCCGGCCAGGGCAAAGGCCGAGGCGGCCTCCTGGTCGCAGTTGGTGCCTGGTGCCCGCAGAATCAGGACGCGAGGTTTGGTCATGGGATCGCTCGGGATCTAAGTGAAGTCCTGCGCCGAGAATCCCCGATCGCTGCGGGAGTGTCAATGGTCCACGCGAGGCAATCCGTGCGGCCCGAACTTAGTTCACTTGCAAGCAAGGAGGATACAGCTTGCCCAGAATCAGCCGCAATCGCGTGCGGACTTCGGCATCGCGGGTGCTGCGCATTTCCTCGAGTAGCTCGGCCTTGGCCGCGCGTCCCAAGGTTGCCAACTGCCGGGCCGCGCGCTGGCGCGATTCGAAGTCCTCAGCCCCGAGGTCCACTACGAGCCGCCGAACCTGCGCTCGGGCTGATCGCATGAGAGGCAGCTCGCCAGGGGTTGAGCGGGCGGAGTATTCCTGCACGACCAGGTATGTCCGCGGGTCGAGTTGCGGATCGAGGATAACCTGGGTCGCCAGCATCATACGATCCCCCGTGGCAGCCACGGCGGGAGCGTCAATGATCTGACCCCGAAAGTAGCGATCGAGAGGTACGGGTTCGAAGTCCTGACCGGGGCTGCGCGAGAGCAGCATGCGACCGGCAGCATACTCGGCGTCCTCGGCTTGCTCAGCAAACGAGAACGCGACATGACCACCGGCGGCTGCAAGACCCGCCTCGTACTCCATGCTGATCACGGGAATTTGTCCGGTGATCGGGTCTCCCTTCGACCATGTCCGGCCCTGGTCTTCGCTGCGCGTCAGGCAAAAACGGACCTGGTCCCCTCCCGGATCAAACGCGCCGTACAAGGCCAGGACGCTGGCCTCGGAGCGAGCCGAATTCAAGGGAACGCGATACAACCGCTGCTGCAGGCCGTCTTGCCAGACCAGCGGCTCTTTACGCCAGGTACCAGGCCGCTCGCCGGCTGCGAACTGCACCGGCTTCCACTCGATTTCGTCTTCGCCTTCTTTGATGTCGGCGGCCAACAATCCAAAGGATCGGCCCGCATCCCCGTAGCCGACCAATCCACTAATTCCTTCTTCGCCCTCGAAGTAGCCGATCGAGCCGCACGACTTCTCGGGCTGCCATGTCTTGCCCCCATCGTCGCTGCGCACGACAAGGACCTCTTGGGTATCGCCGTGATTTCGGCCCCGCAGGAGGAATACGCCCAGGCTTTCGCCTTGCGAGGCGGCCGTGCCAAAGCGAACGACCATTCGATCGCGCCGACGCCGCTCGGCCGGAGTTCCTCCGCCGGGCGCAGGGGCCATCGGCACCGCGGACGACATGATCTCGCCTGCCGCCGAAATGCGCCACACGCGCGGCTTGTCTTTGTCTTCTCGCGAGTTCGCCACCACGGCCACATCGCGCCCCAACGGCAGCACGACAGGCGTTCCCACCACCCCTTGCACCGTGGCCAGTTTCTGCCACACGCCCACCGGCGCTTCACTCCACAGCGTCACGGCGCGGGCTTCTTTGGGAGAGTTGACGCGCGGCACCAAGGCCAGCACGAATCGATCCTGGCAGGCGATCAGCCGAACGCGGTCGGGTGACGCCAGAACTTCGTCCTCTTCAGGGACTGGCGGATGTGTCGAGTCGAGCACCACGGGTTCGTGAAAGCGCCAGCCCGCGTTGGCGGGAGTTGCGCTGGGCGGGGTTGCTTCGCCCGCGATTGCCCCGCAAGAAAAGGTCGCAATCGCCAGCAACCCGAAAACCCAGGTCGCCCACACCGGCCGCCAGAGGCCACCGTATTGCGTCTGCATTTCGACCGCTCCCAGTAGGGGATTCCGAGGTGCGAGCCAGCGAGTCGTTCCACGATTAATTATAGCAACCGCGCATCGCGCGTGTCTCTCCTTTTGGCCAGGAAGTGGGAGGAGTTCGGCACGCTCTGTAGGTTCGGCAGGAAACTGCCGGAAGGTTGGCAATACTTTGGGCAAGTCAGGGGCGATTTGTCGTGAAGTCGAGTCGTAGGGGCCGGCTCACGCTTGTGGAAGTTCGACCGTCACCCAATCTCCCTCGACTTGTGTGTCGAAGCACTCGGCCCTCTTGCGGCCCAGTTCGTTCCCGCCCGTCGTCACGTCGAATCGCCAGCCGTGCCAGGGGCAGGTGACCATCTGTCCGTTCAAGGTCCCTTCGCCGAGCGGCCCGCCTACATGAGGGCAGATGTTCGACAAGACGTGAAAGCTGCCCGCGACGTTAAAGACCGCCAGTTCATGGCCATCGACTTCGACCACCTTGCCCTGGCCAGGCGAGAGCTCAGCGGCACGGAGAATCTGCACGCGAGGCATTAAAAGACTCCGCTGGAATGACTCCGCAACGGCCAGCTTGCAGCAGGCAGCTTAGCGCTTCATGGTGGAGATCAGCAGTCGGACTGCGCCCATCACGGCGCCCGGGATGGCGCCGATTGCGGCCCAGGTAAGCAACGTCGAAATGGCGTTCGCGCCCAACGAGTGGGTCCCGGCGTTGAAGACGAAGACCACGCCGCCGGCGATCGCGCCGATCGCCACGCTATAGGCCAACTCGCCCACCTGGGCCAGCATGCCGCCGGTGGCCTCTTCTTCGACTTCGCGGCGCTTCGACTTCTTCTTGCGCGGCGCCTCTTGAACGGCCTCTTCCTGCTCTTCCTCGCGCTCCGCTTCCGGCTCAGGGCGTTGCCGAACGGGTTTGGATTGCGGATCGTTCTTGGCCACGGTGTCGTGGGCGGCCGGAACCTTGGTGTCGGAAGCGGTGCTGGCCGCCGGCGACTTGGAAGGGGCGACCCGCGGGATCGATTGCGTGGCACCCAATTTAGGAGCCGAAGGGGCGGCCCCCACTCGTGGAATGGATTGGGTTGCGCCCAGTTTGGGAACGGGCGGCGGGGCCGTACGCGTGGGGGCAGCCGGCGGAGCCTTGGTGGCGGTTCGAATGCCGCCGTGAGCCGAGCCCTGCGAATCGACCGAGTTGGGACCGACCAGCGAAGACTCGAAGCCGTTTGCTTCCAGCCAGTTGCCCAGCGAATCGCGCACGTCGGCGGCCGTCTGATAGCGCTGATCGGCCCGCTTGGCCATCATCTTTTGGCAGATCGCAACGATCTCGGGCGGGCAGTCCGGGCGATCTTCATAGATGCTCGGCGGCTCCTGATTCATGTGCATCATGAGCCGCTGCACTGGCGTCCCCTCAGGGAACGGCGGGTGCCCCGTCAGCACGTAGTACAGGGTGCAGCCCAGACTGTAGATGTCGACCCGCTCGTCGACGTTGTGGCTGTCGACGGCTTGCTCGGGGGCCAGGTAGTCGGCAGTTCCCAGCGTGTTCTCGTTGTGCTTGAGCGTGAGCGAGGCCTTGTCGGTCCCCGTGATTCTCACCAGCCCCAGGTCCAACAGTTTGATGACCCCGGATCGATCGAGCATCAAGTTCGCGGGCTTGATGTCGCGGTGGATCATCGACTTCGAGTGGGCGTAGCTCAGCGCTTCGGCTGCCTGCTGGATATAGTTGGCGGCCAGTTCGTAGCTCAGCAGCCCGTTGTTCTTAACCAGATTTTCCAGGTCGGGACCGTCCACATACTCCATGACCAGGTAGTGGATCTTCCCTTCGTTGCCGAAGTCGTGCGCCCGTACGATGTGAGGATGATCCATCGAGGCCTGGGTCCGCGATTCCTGATAGAACCGCTCCAGGTACGATGCCTGTTCGATGAGGTCGGGCGGAAACACCTTGATCGCCACGCGGCGTCGCATCATGACCTGTTCGGCCAGATAGACTTCGCTCATGCCGCCGCGACTCAGGTGGGCGAGCAGCTTGTACTTGCCCAGGAAGAAGCCCTTATGGCGACCTTCCATGAGCTTTTCGTTCTGCCACTCGGTGATGACTTTGGCCTCGATCAGCTTCCGCGCGAACTGCTCGGTAGAGGCCGGCTTGCCAATCTTCGCCAGTGTACGGTCGAGATTATCTTTCTCGACGATCCCGCTCCGGCGGAGAAGGTCTTCGTACTGGTCGACCGAAATCGTGGGCATTGGTCAGGCGCTTTAGAAGGGAGGCTGGCCTTGAATTGATGGACCGGATTTGTGCTTTCGGAAATGATCGCCCGCCGGAACACGAATGGGTCCAAGCGAACGGATGAAAAAGCCTACCATACCCAGCCTACGCCCGTCGAGACACCTCGCCGAAATCGCTCCGAATTGTTGGAACGCCCCGGAAGCGGGCCACCCTGCAAGCGGGCGGTCTCGTGTCATAGGCGTGCCGTCCGTTCATGGTATCATGAGTCCGCGATCGAGTGCCAGTGAATCCGACGCCAGGATTCAACTCAGATCGCCCTGCGGGCGCGGGTCCAGGGATTGTCTGGGTTGTAAGACGCCCCCGTCCCACGAAGCGTCACGGATGCCCCTTCCCCCTACGACCGATACGACGCAATCATGCCCGATTTTCAGGCCGAATTTCTCCTTCCCCAGACGGTGGAAGTCGTCTTTGAGTTCCACAGCAATACGGCCAACCTGCTGCGGATGATCCCGCAAGAGAACAAACCTGAATTGCTCGAGGGACCTGCCCAACTCTCCAGCGGGGCCGAGTTCGAACTTAAAGTCTCGACCTTTGGTCTGGCGCAGTTGCTGCGATTTAAGGTCATCGACTTCGCCGACCCGCACAAGATCGCCAGCGAGCAACTCAAGGGGCCATTCCGTTCCTGGCGCGAAACCCATCATTTCGAGTCCGTCAACGGAGGGGGGACGCGGCTACTGTACCGCGTCGACTTTGAACCACCCGGCGGAATGCTGGGCTTTGTGGTCACGTCGTCACGCGTGATCGAACATCTGCAGAAGCTCTGGCCCTATCGGCAGCAGCGGACTTTGGAACTGCTGGAGGGGAAGTAGCAGCAGCGAAACGCAGCAAGAACGAACAACTTTACGAGCGAGCCTATCGAGCGATGAGTCCATCCGTTTTGCACCAGTTGATGGAAGTGATTCTAGACCGCAAGGCGAATCCACCACCCAAGTCGTACACCAACACGCTGCTGGCCGGCGGTGTGCCCAAGATCGGTGCCAAGATCACCGAGGAAGCCGCCGAAACGGTAGAAGCTGCAGGCGAACCCGACGAAGCCGGTCGGCAGCACTTGATCCGCGAAGCGGGTGATTTGCTCTATCACCTGTTTGTGATGCTGGCTGCACGCGACGTGGCCTTGGGCGAAGTGGAAGCCGAACTTGCCAAGCGGTTCGGCATCAGCGGATTAGACGAGAAAGCCAGCCGGCCGCCGAAGTCCTAATCGCCGTCCGACGAGCAGTCCACGTTGGCTTTGCGATCGCCAGCCTTCCGCCTGAAACCTCTCTCCCCCTCGTCGGGTATGCTGGATCGGTAGCATTGCGCGCTTGTTGTTTGAGGACCCGATTCATGCTCTCCGTTCGATCTCTCTACCTGATGGCAGTGTTGCTCTGTCTTGCCAGTTCCATCTCGTCGGCTGCCGAGTCGCCCGTCGCGGAACAAGTCTATCAATCGCGCCCCAAGGGCGAAGTGACCTTCAACAAGCACATCGCCCCCATCGTCTTCAAGCACTGCGCCGCCTGCCACCGGCCGGGCGAAGTCGCCCCCATCGCGTTGCTGACTTATCGCGATGTGCAGAAGCGGGCCGGGCAGATTCGCACCATCACGGGCCAGAAGTTCATGCCTCCCTGGAAGAGCGTGGCTGGCCACGGGAAGTTCCGCGATGAACGCAGGCTATCGGTCGAAGAACTCGGCTTGATCGCTCAATGGGCCGAAGAGGGAGCCACCGAAGGCAAGCCGGACGATCTTCCCGCAGCACCTCAGTTCACCACGGGCTGGCGATTGGGGCCGCCCGACCTGGTGTTGACCATGCCCGAAGCGTACGACGTGCCGGCCGACGGGCCCGACATCTATCGCAATTTCGTGTTGACGGTCGACATTCCCAAGGGGAAGTACATCAAGGCCGCCGAGTACCGTCCGGGGAATCGCCGGGTGGTCCATCACGCGGCGCTGGCGCTCGACACGCCGGGCACAGCCCGCAAGCTGGACGCGGCCGATCCCGGTCCTGGTTTTAAGGGCGGCCTGAACATCCCTGGCCGGCTCTTTCCCGGCAGTCTGGCCGCCTGGACGCCCGGCCGCGATCCGATTCCGCTCCCCGACGGGCTCTCGATGCCTTGGCCGGCCGGCACCGACATGATTCTGCAACTTCATCTGCATCCCAGCGGCAAGCCGGAGTCCGAGCGCTCGCAGGTCGGCATCTATCTGACCGACGAAGCCCCGCGGCGTTCGATGATCGATCTGGTCCTGGTCGACAGGCGGATCGACATTCCGCCCGGCGAGAAGAACTATCGCACGCGCGATGAGTTCACGCTTCCGGCCGACATGCTGGCCTTTGGTCTCTTCCCGCACATGCACATGATCGGCAAGGAGCTCAAGGTCACCGCTCATCCGCCCGAGGGGGAGCCGTTCAGCTTGCTGTGGATCAACGACTGGGATTTCAACTGGCAGAACTTTTATCAGTACGCTGAGCCCGTGAAGCTGGGCGTCGGCACGCGGCTGGTGATGGAGTGCGTGCACGACAACTCGGCCGAGAACCCCCGCAACCCGGGACAGCCTCCCCGGCGGGTTCGCTGGGGCGAGCAGTCCTTCGACGAGATGTCGGCCGCCATCCTGCAACTGGTCCCCGAGAACGACGCGGATCTGGCCAAATTCGCCAGTCAGCGAGGTCGGATCATCGGCGGGATCACGGCGGTACCCGCCGCCAAGACGCCCGAGAAGTAGCTTCGGCGAAGTAGCCTGGGCATAGCGTTCCGACAGGGTCATGCCCTACACTGAGGGGAGTTCGACAGGCCGCCCCCCTCTCTGGGGCTGAGCCGCTCGTTCGGCCGAGCATGTCGAGGAAGCGAGCATTTCGCTGGCTTCCCCTTTCCGCAGTTCGGCTTAGTCCCTTTTCTCAGAGGCCTCATGGCGCGCCAATCGTTGGATGATCTTGAAGGAAACGTCGGAACACCGGCCACGTCGACCGACGCGCTGGTCGTTACCAAGTGTCAGCGGCTGCGGAAGAAGGCGGTCGACGACTTCACCATTGAAGACCTGCGCGTGATGATCAGTCAGGAGATCGGCCTGAAGTACCTGATGCCGCCGGCCATCTTGGCCCTGGAGCGGGAGCCGATGGCCGAAGGAAACCTTCACCCCGGCGATCTGCTGGCGAGCGTCATCGCCCACGAGAAGTGGCTGAAGAAGAATCCTGAACTCAGCGAGCGCGTGTTGGCCATCGCCAAACGGGCCGCCACCGGAATGGGACAGGATGGATTCGGTGGCGAATTACTGCTGTTTATCGCGCGGGGCTCGGGCAAGCCGAAGAAGAAAGCTTGAATCTCGAAGGCTGCGGAGCGCTGTAGGGAACGCCCTCCGTGGCGTTCCGGGATGCGCGAACATTCCTCCATTCGAGTTCGCTCAAAATCGAGGCGCTTCGCCTCCGCGCGGAACGCGATCACAGATTCGGCAACTGCCAATCGATCACCGGCTTGCCGGCCGCGGATAGCGCCGCGTTGGCCCGCGAGAACGGCTTACTGCCAAAGAAGCCGTTTCGCGCCGACAGGGGCGACGGATGGGCCGACTCAATCACCACATGCCGGCCCGTATCGATCAGCTTTTTCTTCTTCTGTGCCGGCGCGCCCCACAGGATGAAGACCACAGGATCGGGCTTGTCGCTGACCTTGCCGATGATCGCGTCGGTGAAACGCTCCCAGCCCCGGCCTTTGTGCGAATTCGCCTCGTGGGCCCGCACGGTGAGCACCGTGTTCAGCAGCAGCACGCCCTGATCGGCCCAAGGGACCAGGTAGCCGTGGTTGGGGCGATTGCAGCCCAGGTCGGTGGCCAGCTCCTTGAAGATGTTAACCAGCGACGGCGGCGCCTTGATGCCTGGTTGCACCGAGAAGCACATGCCGTGCGCCTGTCGGTTGTCGTGATAGGGATCCTGCCCGAGCAGCAACACTCCCACTTTGTCGAACGGAGTATGCTCCAAGGCTGAGAAGACCAAGTCTTCGGGCGGGAAGACTTCGTGCTGTTGTCGCTGGGCATCGACAAACGCTTCGAGCTGCTGGAAGTACGGCTGCTGGAACTCGTCGGCCAGGACCTTTTGCCACGAGGGGTGGATCTTGTCGCGATTCATGATGCCGCCTTGCCTCGCTGCCTGAACGGTCGATGAAGTCGCTCAAGGTAGCACCTGCTCGGTCCAATAGCGAAGCCGTCCAGGCGGGAACGATCGACCCGCAGATTGCTCTAAGCCCTTTGAATGGCTACGCTTCGAGACGGTGGGCCACTTTTCTCGACTTTCCAAGGGGAATTCCCACAGCTGCTGGGGCTATTAAGCGACGGGACACAACGTTGTGATCCCACCCGTGCCCGGGCTTCTTTAGAACGCCCGCTGACCAGGGGGTTGCTCGATGTCCTCTACGCAGCTTGCCCGGTACGAGCCGTCCACAGGCTGGACGGAGAGGTGCGGCATCGACGGCGATCATGAATCCGAGCAGGCCGCTTGCGAGAAGGACCGCAGTCTGCGTTTTGTGCGGCTCTTTGCCCGGCACGAGCATCAGATCTACGCCTACATCGTCTCGGTCATGTCCAACTGGACCGACGCCGACGAGGTGATGCAAGAGACCAGCGTCGCCCTGTGGGAGATGTTCGACGACTTCCAGGAGGGGACCAGTTTCCGGCATTGGGCCTGTCGCATCGCCTACTTCCGTGTGCTGCGATTCCGCCAGAAGCGTGGGCGAGACCGGCACGAGTTCGATCATCAGTTTGTGGAAGCCGTGGCCGAAGCGGCCATCGAAGAAGCTGACTCGTTCGAGTCCCGCCGCATGGCGCTGGCCGATTGCCTGACGCGATTGCGGCGCGAGGACCGCGAGTTGCTGGAGTCGTGTTACACCGGGGGAGATCAGATCAAGCACGTGGCCGAGCGGCTCGACCGACCGGCCAAGAGCGTCTACAAGGCGCTGGGGCGTATCCGGCAAGCCCTGTTCGAGTGCGTACGCCGCAAAGTTGCGGTCGAGGAGCGAGGGCGATGAACCAGCGACCAAATCTTCCCGACCCGCACCCCCAGCGAGCGGAGCTTTACGAACTGCTCGAGGCCTTTTGCCGCGGCGATCAGTCGCCGGAAGAGCACGCCCGCATGGAGCAGTTGGTGGCCGGCGACGAAGTGCTGCGCCGCGAGTACGTGCAATACCTGCACATGCACGTTTGCCTGCGACGGGCGTTCGAGGGGGCCGACGAAGCCGAGCAGTTCGAACGTGTCCCTGCCGAAGACCGTCGCAACGAAGCGGCAGCCTTGACGCCGGCGACCGTTCCTCTGCGGATGCCCGCGCAATCCCCATGGCAGCGCACCGGCTCCATGCTGGCCTGCGCTGCCGCCGCGGTGTTGGTGGCGCTATTCGTCTTCAATCCGTTTGCAGGCAACAAACCGGCGCCTCTCGCCAATGTGGGGCAACCGCCCAAAAAGGACTCGGTCAAGGCCGCTCCTCCGGCCACGCTCACCCGTGTGCTGGGCTGCGTCTGGGACGGCCCGAATCCCCTGCAAAGGGGAGCGCTACTGACCGCGGGCCGCTACATGCTGAGCGCCGGCATCGCCGAGATCACATTTGCCAGCGGCGCCGTAGTGCTGGCCGAAGCTCCTGTGGAATTGGAAGTGGTCGACGCCGCGCGAGGGTTTGTGCACTCGGGGCGGGTTGTGGCCCGCGTCCCTCCCCGTGCGATCGGCTTTGTCATCGAAACACGCCAGGCGAACCTGGTCGATCTGGGGACGGAGTTCGGAGTTGGAGTAGGCAACGACGGAGACACGTTGGTGCAAGTTTTCGATGGCTTGGTAGTCGCTGAAGGGAAGCACGGCGCCGCCAAGGAGTCCGGGCAGCACCGGCTGGTGGCGGGCGAAACGCTCTCATTCGCCACCGACCAGGCGAAGCCGCGCTCGCTCGAGTCCTCGCCCCACCGCTTTGTCCGCCGCTTTCCCGACCCCAAGCAACGCGGCAAGGACGAGTTGGTGCCGCACAACGTGGCCCGCTTTGACACGATGCACATCGTTCCTGCGCCGCGCCGCGACAACGCCGAGCCGAACACTCCGGCAATCAAGATCGACGGCGACCTGAGCGATTGGGACTTGAGCGGCATGTTCCTGAGTCGCTGCGTCGAACCCTACGGCGAGAACTACTACGCTGCCGGGGCGATGATGTACGACGAAAACTACCTGTACATCGCCGCCCATGTGGGCGATCCCGCCCCGATGGCCAGTGTGATCGATCCCGAGACCGACTCGGAAGTCGGTTGGAAGGGGGGGAGCATTCAGGTCCGCATCTCGACCAATCCCGCGCTAGGCTGGCCTCTGGAATCGGAGTGTGTGTACCCGGGACCTCACGGCAGACGTCCGGTAGACGTGCATGATCAACTCGTTCACCTGACCATGTGGCACTTTGCCCCTAAGAATCAGCCATGCTTGAATGTGGCCTACGGCATGAACTACCACGGCAAGCATACCAACCCGGCCGGCGCCATCGGCACGTTCCGCAAAGACGACGACGGGCTGGGCTATGTCATGGAGTATGCCATCCCTTGGAGCGAACTGAATGCGAAGGCTCGTCCGTTACAGGCCGGCGACGTGACGGCCTCGTGCTGGAACGTGCACTGGAGTGACGAAGGGGGCCGCGTCTGGCAAGGCTACTTAATTGATGTCATCAACCCCGCCGCGAAGGGCTTTACGTATCAAAAGGCGGCCACCTGGGCGCGCACGATACTGCATCGCCAGGGGCAGCTTCGCCCAGGGACGGTGAAACCAATCAGTCCGTAAGACGTTTGCTCGAAGTGAATCCGCCTCGAAATCCCCGCCACGTTGAAATCCCACCCTGAGTCGCCGCGAAGACGTGAACCACGTCTTGTGTGTGGCGATCTGCCTATACGCTGCGCAGAATTCACTGCCGCCCATCGGCGGGGACTGCGCGGCCAAGTGACGGATGTGAAGGTCCGACCCGTAGGTGAGGGCCGAAGGCGACTTCGGTCCTCGCCGCGGGGCGGGGCCTGTTTCTTTGTGGTGCAGGCGTCCCGCCTGCCTGCCCTGCCAAAAAGCTCCCTTGCGCTAGCCAAGGAGCGACATCAAAAGCTCACGACTCTACGAGGCCTCTCATGCGTTGCGCGCGAATCGCTGGCCTGTGCCTCCTTATTTTCGCGGCCGCCCGGCCTGGCTTCGCCCAGAACGGCAAAAGCAAGAAGCCTGGCAAGGAAACCTTGAAGGCTGCGCCGGCGGGGGAGTTTGACGAGTTGCTAAGCGGCGCCAACGTCGGCACGCGATTCCGCCTGGTGAAGGCCAGCGATCCGACGCAGGGGCTCGACGCCAGCCTGTACTGGCGGACGTTGCTGGGCGTCGTGGCTGCGGAGACAGCTCCGCCAAGATTCGTGATCGCCGGCGACGAGGTCATCGCCCCCAAGACGCAGCCCGACAGCTCGGATGAAGTCGCGGCTACCGCGCCCGAGATCTTCCCCACCGAAGGGCGACTCGCCCTGATCGATGGCAAGCACGCGCTGACTCCGGGCGACATTGCCATCGAGTTCAAAGCCGGTGTGCCCACGGCCAGGCATCCGGCCATCAGGATCTCTACGGTTGGAACGACGCAAGAGGTCCAGATCCTGTGCGCGCCGGTTCGCTTTGAAGCCAGCGACAGGAACGGAACGTCGGTCCCCAGCGAGGTGCGCGTCTTCTGGAAGGAGACGTCGCTCCTTCGCAAAACTGTCCCCTTCCAGCCGCTCACCCTGTGGCTCCCCGTGGGGCTTGAGTATTCGTCGAGCTTTGGTGCCTTCGCCCTTTCCGCTTCCGGCGAGATTGAAGCGCGCACGCTGGCCAAAGACGTGACCTCTGTCGCGGGCGGATTCCGCAAGACAGTCCCTGCGACTGCGGTAACGGCCCGAGTGAATGGCTCGCTTACCTATCGCATGGCGATCTCCCTCAAGGATGCCCCCGCTTCCAAGTTTCCGGCCTTCCACGTCTTTGTGACCCCCAGGGCCGCGCCGGGCGAACCCGCGTGGCTGGCCGTCTCCGGTCGCGAAGTTGCCGGCGCCCTGGGACAACCGCTTGACCCGCGGCAGTTTTCGCGAGCGCTGGCGTTGCGGTTCCAGTCTCCGCTGGATACCGAGAAGCTCTCCCTGGAGACTGGCACGGGCCCCGAGGCCCAGACCGCCGAACTCGCCGCGCGGGAACTGAAGTGCGACACGAAGGAGCTGGTCTGGCTGAGGGTGCCGCTGCCTCCCCACGTGTCGGGCCCCGTCCGGCTGGTCCTCTCGCACAAGTTCGCCAGTTCGTTTCACACCAGCGTCCTGGTCGCCGAACCGGGACAAGGACTCGAATTGATCCCCCATCGATGGCGCACGGACTTCACGGCCTCGGAGTCCGGCATCTATCAGGTGTTGGTGCCCCCAGGCTTCGCGGGGGGAGAGGCTCGCATTCGGGCGTCGCTTCAACTTCAGAACGCTCCGCCCAAGCAGCCCATCGAACTGGGCAAGCTCGTGCTTCCTGCTGTCGCGGCCGACAGCCCCTTCGATAGCCGTCCTTTCGCGCTCGACTTTGCTGCCTTGCCGTCGGGCAGCTACTCGATCTGGGTCGAAGGCCCCGAGCCTTCGAAGGCCCTCAGCGGTCGTGTCCCGGCAAGAGTGTTCGATTGGCTCCCTCGCAGTCCGTTCTTCGTGCACAGCATGAGCGGGTGTACCGCCAGTTGGCCCACCAGCGAAGCCGGTCTGGCGATGCTCGACCAGCACGACCTGGAGATGGTGACGGCCACGGGTGCCTCGAGCCAGCTCGACACCGAGATGCCGAAGATCGATGCCGGACTGGCTGCGCGGTTGGCAGCCGTGGGGTATGGACTGCCGGTCGAAGCGGCCTTGCAACCGGCCGACAACGATCGCTTCCTCGCCCGGCTGCTGCGGCATCGGTTGCGGCTGATCGACCTGACCGTCGTGCGGGCGGAAGGCATGTACAACGAAGGGCTCTCGTACCATCACAGCTATCAGCCTTCCGTCGATCGCATGGTCCGGCGCATGCAAGTCTTCGCCCAGCAGACGGCCGAGTATCCGAGCTTCGCCGGCGTGAACTACTCGTGGTTCCCGTCGATGTACGGCTACGTGGAAGGGGGCGTGCCGACCGACGCCCACACGGCCGACCGCAATCGGGCGCTTGCCCAGAACCTGAAGGCCGCCGGTATCGAAGGGCTGACCCGCGAGGAGCGAACCTGGTACGACGCGCACAAGTTCTCGAAGGATCCGGCCGAACGCGAGAAAGCCCTGGCGATGTTGGATCGCGCCACCAAGCGCTGGAAGCTCTCGAACGAACTCGGCTGGGGGCGGCACAATCCGCTCTACAACCAGGCCGTGCGGCAGATCCGCCCCGACGCGCTGTGCACGCTGTTCGAGAACGCCGGACACGACGAGAACAAACGGACGCGGTCCCTCTTCTCGGGCAATTCGGCGGCTTGCTACGAGAGCTACACCGACTTCGGCGACTGGCCGATGTCCGCGGGTTTCACCGTCGATTGGGCGCGGGGCAACGCGCCTGGCCAGCCGGTATGGCTCACGACCTGCTGGGGGACTTCCAGCGAAGGGAAGATGAAGAGCCTGTTCCATGCCTTCGCCCGCGGCATGGCCGGCGGAGGGGTGCCGCTGGAAGGGACCAACGAACTGGCCGAGTTGGCCCGTCGCGCCACGGGCATGAAGTTCCTGGGGCAATACGGGGCGGTCTCGCGCGGCACGCCCGACCGCCGCGTGGCGATCCTGTCACGCGCAGCATCCCTGGCCCTGACCGGGCGGCAGATGTACGAGTATCACGCGGCGTATGCCCATCTGACACGCCTGGGCTATCCGGCCAGTCTGCTGGCCGATGAGGAAGTGCTGGAATCCGGCGTGCCGGCCCATGTCCAAGTGCTGCTACTGGTCGAAGAGAAACAGCCGCTCGAGCCGGCCGCAGAGAAAGCCTTGGCCGCGTTTCAATCGCGTGGAGGGAAGGTCCTTCTGGTGGGCGATGGGCCGTTGGAACTGGCCGGGGCGATCCAGGTGCGCGTGCCGCTGAAGAACATCTGGGAACTCAAGGGCTTTCATGCTCACACGCATCAAGAGCTGTGGAAGGAGTTCGAGGCGGTGCGCGGTCCGCTCGAGAAGGCGATGCAGGCGACCGGACTCGAGACTCTGGCGCTCGCGGAGCCCGCGCGGGGCTACGCCCTGGCAACGGACATGGGCCCCGTCCGCTATGTGGCCGTGATCGCCGATGCGGCCGATACGTCGTCGAACGCATTTGTCCGCAGCCCATCGATGGCGGTTTCGTTGGCCGGTGCCGGATGGACGGTTCGCGACCTGGTGAAGCAGCAGACGCTTCCCGGTGAGTCGGCCAACGGGCGGACTACGGTGATGGTCGATCTGGTGACCGAGCCGACGACGCTGCTAACGCTCTACGCGAAGGCTCCGGCCAGGATCGAGATTCAAGCGGTCGACGGCGCGCGGCTCGGCGAGTCGATGACCTTTCAGGCGGGTATCTTCTCCGGCGAAGAAGCGTCGAGTGACCTGGGCGATGTCCCCGTGCGGTACACGCTGTGGGGACCGGATGGCCAGCCGCGCGGAACGTGGCATCGCGGCGCCGGCGAGCCGTTCAAGTTCCCGGTACCCAGATACGACCGGCCTGGCCAGTGGAGGATCCGCGCCCAGGAACTGCTGACGGGGCTGACCGCCACGGCCGAGGTCCCCGTCGCCGAGCGCACGAACCCGGAGTTCTTCGCGGCCGGAGCGATTCCCGATGTTCACGTCATTCACGAGGAACACCTGGCAGGTTTCGCCGCGCGAAGCGACGAAAAGCTGATCCTGGTCGAGCCCGGGCAGCAGGCCCTGCTTCCCATCGCACAGAAGCTCGCCGAGGAGCTTTCGGCGGCCGGCATCAAAGTGCGGCTCTGGCAGGTGAAGCCTGAAGAGTTCGACACGATCCCTGTGCGCTGGTATCCGCGCCCCGAAGACACCGCGCGGATGAACGATATCTCCGCCGGCAAACTGATCGGCTGGCGCGAGGGGATGAAGCCGTACATCGACAAGCTCAAACGACAGCACGTCCCCGAGTTGGGCGGCTACAACGAGATCGAACCTTCGTACCTCGTGGGACAGGACGCCATCGTCTTTTCCGGCGGTCGATTGTCGGAAAGCCTGCGGGCGGTCACCCCGTGGATGGAAACGCCGAACGTGCCGGGGAAGAGGCAAGGGCGACTGGTTGTCTGCTTCAGCCCATTCCTGGCGAATCGTCAGGTGACGGCTGTCGTGGCTAACGACACGGTGGGCATGGCGAGGGCCGCCGAGACGCTTGGCGCACGACTCATCTCTGGTCAACGTGCCGCAGTCGTCAAGGATCCTACCAGAGGGGCTAAGGAGAAGCTCGCCCGGACATCGTTGCCGGCGAAGCTCGAGGTTACCCCCGTGCCAAAGCCCTACGGCAACTTTTCGCCGATCGAACGGATCGAACGACTGCTGGCCACGCGTGACGGCCGAGCCGCAGTGTTGCTGCGCGGCAAGCAGGACAACGTGGCCTTTGTGGACGCCGACGGGAAGGTCACGGGCTCTGTCTTCGCGCCCGACTTGAATCGCAAGTACCCGCAGATCGACAGCCAGGGTCGGCTCGTCGCCCTCGAGAGAACTGTGCTGGCCACACATCCCGGCTGGGGCTTCCCGACGGAGATCGCCCAGCGAATGGTCTGCGTCGACACGACCGGAAAGCGTGCCTACGAGTTGCCCGCCTTCACAGGCAACGCGGAGACGCCGTTGGGATTCGACGGGTGCTATCTCGTCGGGGCCGACGCCCGGCCTGCGCTGCTGCCGCGCGAAGGCGGTTTCCTCGATCGATTGCCCGGCGAAGAGGCGTGGCGTTACCACGATGATCTGCCGCACGCAAAGCTGCGGTTCGAAATCCTCTTTCCACGAACGCCAATAGCTGCGGCCCTTTCGCCCGACGGCAAGTATCTGTTCGTGTCGTGGGACGCGCGGCCTCCGCTGGGCGCCTTCAGCAACGCTCCCACCAATCCGACTGCCGCCGAGAGCGTGCTGATCGAACGAGCCACGGGCAAGCGCATCTGGTCGCTGCGCGACGCCGACTGGCGCAAGAGCACTTACTCGGCGCACGCTGGCTTTGCAGCCGTCTCCAACGACGGGCAGTTCACGGCGCTGGCCGACTATAGCGGCATGGTCTACCTCGTCGACAAGATGGGAGAGATCGTCCTTCGCGAGCAGATAACCTCGCCGCCCGTGGGAGAACGTGATCGCCGGGTCGGTCCGCCGGACGGTATTGGCGTATCGATTTCTGACGCCGGCGAACTGGCGGCCTTCGCATTCCGACAGGAGCTGGCGATCGTCTCCAACGGTAAGTTGATGCGCGTGCCTCTTCCGGGCATCGCATGTGTCGCCGTCGATCCGGCGGGCGCACAGGTTGTTGTCGCCCAAACCAGTGGCCAGGTTCGGGGGCTATCGTTCGATGGCGCTATGCGTTGGACCCTAACTGCCGAAGGTATCTCGCCGCAGGTGGTCCCCGTCGCCAACGGAGAGACGCTACTGGCGACCAGTCTTGGAGCGGTTTCGCGACTGGATGCCAACGGAAAAGAAACGTGGCGAGTCGATGTGGCCGCCGCTGCGGATCGCGGGCAGCATGCGATCGCACCGGCTGCGGAATCGGCCAAGCTCCCGGCCCCCGCCGAATACCACGATCCGGGGACGCTTGCGATTGCGAAGGAACGATTGGGGGCTGAGCAAGTCTCGCGTTGGAAGCCGACCGGCGATGGGCGGACGGCATGGGGACAGACGTTCTATCTCTTGAATGGCCGCGCCGAACTGCCGGCGAGCCCCGAACTGAAAGAGGGCTTCGTCCATCTGGTCTATCGCCGGTTGCCTGAAAACAAGCGGCTCGCGGTAAACCTCGCTGGCCGAGATGGCAAAGAGACCTTCGACCTGGACCTCGCCACGCCGGAGTATCGCGTGATCGATCTGCCCTTGCGCGGCCCCGGCGTGCACGTCTCGCTGGAAGCCGACGGCCCCATCGAAGTGGCAGAATTCTCGCTGTGGAGCATCGCCTGGCCGAGCACCAACCTGGCCTACATTCGGCCAGCGAGCGAAAACCTTGCGGGGGGCGATCCCCTCGAGCTCGATACGAAGAAGAAGCCGCCCGCCAGCAAGCCGGCGGGGGACGAGCTGCTTGAAGATCTGCTCGATACCAGGTCCGCAACCGCGCCCCAGTCGGCGGCCAAGCTCAAAGACTGTCGCGTCTGGTGGCCTAACACCGATCCCGATCAGGTCGCCGGTCCTTGGCTGCGGGCGCCGCTCGATCCGACGCAGATCGTGGACGATCGTCGCTTCGGCGGCGGCAAATTGCCCCCCTTCGCGGGCGGTCAGAACGGCGCAGCCCGCGGCGGCTTCTTTACTATCGATTTCGGGCAGCCAGTCAGTCTCTCGCTGGTTGCGATCTACGAGCGGGTCACGAAGCAATCGGCCATCTCGCCCGAGATCGCCCTGTTCACGGGCAAGGATCACGACCATCTGACCAGTGGCACGCCGATTACCGGCGCGATTCGCAGCGACCAGTTCTGGCGGCTGTTCCCACTGGTGTCGACAAAAGGCAAGCTGCAGGTGCTCGGCGTGCATGTCTCCAACGGAGGCAAGGCAGCCGGCCTGTCCGAGGTCGAGGCCTACGGGAGCGGAAGGTAGCGAACTATCACTGGGCGTCGCGGGCAATCCCATAGGCCGCGCGAATGTGCTGGGCCATCGCCATGCGGGCACCCGAAGGATCGCGGTCGCTCAGCAATCCAAAGATCCGCTGGTGTGCGGTCCACGCCGTGTCTTGCGTGGCCGCGGTCACGCCGCGCCGCTGGCTGACGCGAATCAGTCGATGATAGCGATCGATCTCGCGCATCAGGTAGGTGTTGCGGGCCCCCAGCGCGATCATGCGATGGAACTGCACGTCCAACTCCACCAACTGCACCAGGTTCGCCACGTCGCCGGCGTCGGGCAGTGCCAGCAGCGACTTGGCCCGTTCCATGATGTTCGCCAGCGCCAGCAATTCCGGCTCTTCCATCTGCTTGGCGGCTTCTTCGGCGGCACCCCCTTCCAGCAGCTCGCGCACGCGATAGATCTGCGCCACGTCCTCGGGCGAGATTTGCACGACAGTCGCCTTGCGGTTGGCTTGGTTATGCACCAGACCCTCCGAAGCCAATCGATGCAGCGCTTCGCGCACCGGCCCGCGACTCACTCGAAACTGAACGGCCAATGCGGCCTCGCTCAGGGTCGCACCCAGGTTTAGCGCCCCTGACAGAATGTCTTGCGAAAGCTGGTTGTAGACCAAATCGGCCAGCGAATTGCGGTTGAGCGCGCGATTGGGCGTGAGGCCGTCGTTCATGTGGTCATCATAGGTCGCCGTTTCGGCAGCGACAAGCAAACGACCTGGCCACGGCAACTCATCGACGAGCCAGCCACTACATTTCACTTGGAGGCGGCGGATGAGAGATTCCGCCGGTGATGGCGGGGGGAGCGACCCAGAATCCGCTCTCCCCGCTGGGACCTTGCCTCTCCCCTTTTTTGAGGGAGCTGGTCCCCAGATCGGGCCTGGCACTGCGGTTATTCTGCAACCGCTTGCGAGTTTGCGCCAGGCCCACCGTCAACTCGGCGAATTACTCGCGAGGACGGACGGCGCCACACAGACCACTGTAGTCGTTACGATCTTCGGGGTGCCACAAGGGCAGGCCCTGAGCGACGCGAAGAGCCAGCACTTCCAACTTCTCGGGGCTGCCAGCGGGGGCAGACGTCGAGCGGAAGCTTTCTGTCTCTACGGGGATGAAATCCTCATCGTGACCGAACTCAGTAATGGCATCAAAAACATTACGCATGAAAGACCACTCCTTTCCTGAAAACGACAACACCACTAATACAAAGTGAAACGCTATGCATTTGAGCTGTGAGGCAAACCAACGCTTGTTCTGCGAGGCAGCCCCATCGGGCAGATCATTTTGGCGGGACTAGCTTAACTGGATCGCGTTCGACCAGGCGGGAGCGAAAGGATTGCTGTCTTAGCAGTCACTTCGCAAAACTCGTGAACGGTTCGTTCGGGTTGGTGGGAAGGAAACGCGATCCAACTGTTAGACCGTGAATTATTCTCGCGGAGCTTCATACGTCAAGCATTTTCCACGAAATAATGGGACCCCAAGATGATGGGTTTCTGCAAATCATTACAGGAAGACACTTTAGAATGCACGCCAGGCGGCACTGGACAAAACCCCCAATCCCTGAAACAGGACAAAGACGCGCACTTTGCCAACAGCACGGTTTACTCGCGGAATTCATACGCCAGCAATCGCCCTATCGATTCCGGCAGGTGCGACGCGGAAAGCGCCCGTGCGATGTCTCGGGGCTGCCACGACTTACATTGCTCGAAATCGGCGAAAAGGTTAGTGTAAGCGCGCAGGGAGCCTATTTTCTCGCGTTAGCCGCACATGGACGGTGCGCGGCTCCCTTGCACGGACGAACTTTCTTGCGCGAGGCGCTATGAACAATCGCATCCTACTCCTACTGGCTGCTGGTCTGGTTTGCGTTGCCCTGGGGACCTTGTTGGCCCCGGTCCGTGCCGCAGATAACGGCGAAGCCCAGTGGATCTGGTTTCCGGAAGAAGACGTGAAGAAGGCGCCGGCCGCCACACGTTATTTCCGCAAGCTTTTCGATGCGCCCGACGAGTTGGAGAGCGCTTCGGTCGCGATTACGTGCGACGACGAATACATCTTGTACGTCAACGGTCAGAAAGTGGCCGAGGGCTCGAGCTGGAAAGTGCTGGATGTCCACGACATTCAGAAGTACACCATCAAGGGCAAGAACATCCTGGCCGTGGAGTGCGTGAACCAGGACGAAGAGACGTCTGCCGGATTGGTCGCCCGCATCACCGTCAAAAAGACCAGCGGCACGGCCGTCACATATATCAGCGACGCCAGTTGGAAGGTCTCGAACGCCGAATACGACAACTGGACGGCTCGCAGCTTTAACGATTCGAAGTGGCCGGCGGCCGTCAGCCTTGGGGAATTGGGCGAAGCCGCCCCGTGGCGCGACAGCGTCAAGCTTCCCGGCGATGCGGGTGCCGGGCGATTCAAAACGCTGGCCGGTTTCCGGGTCGAGCGTGTCGCCAGCCCCAAGGGTACGGGCTCGCTGATCGCCATGACCTTCAACGAGCGCGGCGAGATCATCTGCGCCCGCGAGAACGGCCCGCTGCTGGTGCTGCGCGATGCCGACGGCGACGGCGAGACTTTTGAAGACATCCGCGAATACGCCAACCAGATGACCGCTTGCCAGGGCATCCTGGCCCTGAACGGCCAAATCTTTGCCGTAGGCAATGGCCCGCAAGGAACCAGCTTCTGCCGCCTGACCGACGTCGACGGCGACGGCCAGGCCGACAAGCTCGAGACCCTCTTCAAGTTCAATGGCACGATGGGCGAACATGGCCCGCATGCCGTGTTGATGGGCCCCGATGGCCTGCTCTACATCGCCGTGGGGAACCACGCCAATGTCAACATGGAGTACGCGGCCACCAGCCCGCACCACAATTTCTACGACGGCGAGCTGCTCACGCCGAAGTACGAGGACCCCCGCGGCCACGCCCACGGCCTCAAGGCGCCGGGCGGAACGGTGGTCCGCACCGACACCGACGGCAGCTTCTGCGAAATGTTCTGCGGCGGGTTCCGCAATCATTACGATATCGCCTTCAACCGCGATGGCGAGCTCTTCACTTACGACTCCGACATGGAGTGGGACGAAGGGCTCCCCTGGTATCGTCCCACGCGGGTGAATCATGCCACGAGCGGCTCCGAGTTCGGATGGCGCAGCGGCTGGTCGGTCTGGCCCGACTACTTCCCCGACGCGCTCCCGCCCACGCTCAACACCGGGCGAGGTTCGCCGACCGGCGTCGAGTTCTACAACCACCTGCGTTATCCGGCCAAGTATCACGACGCTCTGTTCGCCTGCGACTGGTCGCAAGGCAGGATCCTGGCCGTGACGATGAAGCGTGACGGAGGAACCTATGCCGCCGAGGAAGAGCTGTTCCTGGAAGGAACCCCGCTGAATGTCACCGACCTGGCGGTCGGCCCCGACGGATGGCTCTACTTCTGCACCGGCGGCCGGGGCACCGACGGCGGTATCTTCCGCATCGTCTACGAGGGAAACATCGCTCCGCCTGTGGCTCAGGAAGGCATCATGCGGGCAATTCGCATGCCGCAGCTCTACAGCGCCTGGGGCCGCGACCGAATCGCCCGCATCAAGGACCGCATGGGCGAAGAAGACTGGGCGGCCGAACTTCTGCGCGTTGCGGAGGACCTCAAGGGAGCGACCAACGATCGCTGCCGGGCGCTGGACCTGATGCAGCAGATGGGGCCTTTCCCCACGAAGCGACTGCTGGTGAAACTGGGCAACGATCGCGATCCTCAGGTGCGCGCCAAAGCCGCCTACCTGATGGGCATTCATATCGACGAGTCGACCAATGCCCAACTAGTACGCATGCTGGGCGACACCGACAACACGGTCAAACGCGTGGCCTGTGATTCGCTGGCCCGGGCCGCGGCGCAAGCTCCTGCGGCCGAAGTGCTCAAGCTGCTGAACGACAAGAATCCGTACGTCGCCTGGGCCGCCCGCCGCGCTCTGGAGCGCATCCCTCGCGGCCAATGGCAGCCGGCGATTCTCTCCGCGAAGGAGCCGCTGGTCTTCACCCGCGGCGCGATTGCGCTCATCACGCTCGAGCCTGACGCCGTGACCATCAATGCCATTCTGGAACGCTGCTACCAGTTGATCCAGACGACCAGCATCTCCGACGACGACTTTCTGGGCGTGCTGCGCGTCATCGAGCTGACCCTCGTCCGCGGACAACTCACCAAGGCCGACCATCCCAAGTTGGCGAAACAGTTGGCCGAGGAATATCCCACCGGCGACTGGCGGCTCAATCGCGAACTGGTCCGCCTGATCGTCTATCTGCAGGAGCCGTCGGCTCTGGGGCGGATGATGAAGGAGCTGGGCCGGGCCAAGGCGAATACCGAGAAGCAAGAAGAGCTGACCAAAGAGAAGATCCATCTGGCCATGAACCTGCGGTTCCTGACCGAAGGCTGGAAGCCCGAGGAGCGCGGCAGGTTGCTGGCCTTCTACGAATACGCCCGCACGTTGCCGGGCGGATTCAGTTTCGGCCCCTACCTGGACAACGCGGCTCGCGACTTCATGGGCCAACTGCCCGAAGAGCAGCAGTTCGAAATCCTGGCCCAAGGGGCCGTCATGCCTGGCGTGGCGCTGCAAGTGCTGCGTGGCCTGAAGGCTCCGCCCAAGGCCTCGCAGATCTCCACACTCACCGAGTTGGACGACGCGCTCGAAGACGTCGAAGGGGCCGCAGCGCGTGAACTGCGGACTGGCCTGTTGGCCGTGCTCGGCATCTCGGGCGAGAACGAAGCCCTGAAGCATCTGCACAAAGCCTTTGAAAGCCAGCCCGAGCGCCGACAGGACGTGGCCTTTGCCATTAGCGCGTTTTCGCAGACCGGCCGTCGCCGGGCCGACGACTACCGCCTGCTGCTGCGATCGCTGGGCCTGGTCGAAGGTCCGGCTGCCCAGAGCGTGCTGCAGGCCTTGGTCAAGTTCCGCGAGCGCGGTACCAAGCCCGAGTTGCAGCGGCAGGTAATTCTGCTGGGTCTGCGATTGAAGGAAGAAGGGGGCGCGGACGCCGTGAAGCTATTGGAGCACTGGACCTCGCAAAAGGTCAGCGAGCCCGGCGACACCTGGGACGTCGCGCTCGAGGGCTGGCAGGCATGGTTTGCCGAGAAGTACCCCGACGTTCCTCCGGCGACGTTGCCGGTCGAGCCCAGCGGCAGCAAGTACACTTACGATCAACTGGCCCACTTCCTGGCTGCTGAAGGCAGCAAAGGCGACCCCGAAAAGGGCCGGCTTGTCTTCGAGCAGAAGGGTCAGTGCATCAAGTGCCATCGCCACGGTCCCAAGGGGGAAGGCGTCGGCCCCGATCTGTCGACGGTCAGCCAGCGTTTCCAGAAGAAAGAGGTCCTGGAGTCGCTGATGTTTCCGTCGCTGGTCATATCCGATCAGTACGCGAGCAAGGCGGTTACGACCAAGCAGGGCCAGGTCTACGTGGGCATCGTTGGTCCGGCTGGCAACGACTCCATCGTCGTGCTGACGCCCGAGGCCAAGAAGATCGAACTCAAGAAGATCGACATCGAAGAGACCGCCGCGAGCGCCAAATCGGCCATGCCCGAGGGGCTGCTCAACGGCCTGACCCAGGAAGAGATCGCGGACTTGTTCGCGTTCCTGTTGACTCCAATCCGGTAGGCTCTACTGCGCTGCAGGCGTCCCGCCTGCCTTGTTTGTGGTGCAGGCGTCCCGCCTGCCTTGATTGTGTTTTTTTTTCGGAGCGGACGCGTAAAGTAGCAGGCACACTCCGTGTGCCGTCCGCCGGAACTCTCCTCAGCCATCTTTTCTAGACTCGAAAGAGTATCAGCGGACGGCACACGGAGTGTGCCTGCTACTTTACTCGCCTCCATGCGAATAATCACAGCCCCGTCGGGCTAGGATTGCTGACCGCGCTCGCAGGTCAATCAGGCGGGACGCCTGCACCACAGGCACGGCACGCTACGCGGCCCGCAGCGCCTCTCGCCTGGCAAGCCTCACAGACTCGCGGTAGCTCCAGTAGCGAAGCCGCAGGCGGATTCGCGTCAGCAGCCGCATCGCGGGATTGCGTATCTCTTCCACACGGGGTGGAAGGCGATCGCACTCGTAGATGGTCTTGCCGCGCATCAGGACAAATCGGCCATCGGTGCTGAGCTTGAAGACGTCGTCTCCGTACCGTACCAGAGCGTGCTTCATCTCAGCCAGCCACGGGTACTCGCCGCATTCGGCCAGCGTTTCCGCCCACTCGCTGCGCAGCAACTTGTTGTTGACCAAGTCGAAGCTCTGCCGGCCCGGCGTCATGGATTCGAAGTGAACGAACTCGCTGGTGTGGCAGTAATAGCTGGCCAGTCCGACGCGGCGCGCGCGAAGACAAAGCTCGACGTCTTCATAGCCGTTCAGGTAGCGCTGGTCGAAACCGCCGAGTTCCAGAAACTGCCGGGTTCGCATCAGCATGCTGGCGCCGGTTACGCCCGGCATGACCCGCGAGACGTTGGCCTCGGGAAGGTCGGCCGGAAACAGCCGATACATGTTGAAAGGATTTCCGTCGGGATCAACAGCCACGCCGGCATGTTGAATGAGACCCGATTGCGGGTAGATCAGTTTACTTCCGGCAATGCCGATCTTCGCATCCGTCTGCAGCGTCTGGATCAGCGGCCGCAGCCAACCCGCCCGCGGGATCGTGTCGTTGTTGAGGAACAGCAGATATTCGCCCCGTGCGATGGCGGCACCTTGATTGCAGGCCACGGCAAAACCGTGGTTCTGATCGTTTCGGAGGACGCGAACGCCGGGATTCGAGGCCAACAGCGCAGGGGTGCTGTCACTCGATGCGTTGTCGACAACCACGACCTCATAAGGAACGTCTGGCGTGCAGTCGCGGATCGCCTGCAGGCACTGCTGCGTCAGATGGGCCGCGTTGAACACGGGAATGACGATGGAGCACAGCCCGGCGCGAAGCGACGAAACGCCTGCCCGCGGTGGGTAGTTACCGGACTCCGAACGGCTCATGAGGCATGACTTTCTTCGTTTTGTCGACACGTTTGGGAGGATGTAATACCCAAGTCGGTAAAGGATCGCAACGCCGTATTTTGACGAACTTTCCGGCTTATCGCCGCAGCTTCAAGACTCGCAGTTCGTGCGATAAAGTACGAGATCAGGACGTCGAGGATCATGAATTCACTTTGAGGCCCATCATCGGACTGATGATTGAATCATTTATTTACAATAGACTTACGAGCACAGGCCCGACAGCATCGACTGTCGCAAAAGTTAAATCAATTTGCGCAAATATGAAATGACTTTCGGTTGTTGTCGAATAAGATTGGTCAGACGGGTTACCGGCAACTTCGCGCTTGCGAACCGAATCAACGTAGGGAGACTTCCTCCATGGCATCGTCCGCTTCGCAGTTCTCTCGACGGCAGTTGCTCCGCCTGGGAAGTGCCAGCATCCTGGGACTCTCCTTCCCGCATCTTCTTGCCTTGCAGGCACGCGCCGGCACGACGAACCGTGCGAAAGCCAAGAATGTGATCGTCATTCTGGAGCAAGGGGGGCTGTCGCACATCGACACCTGGGACCCCAAGCCCGAGGTGGTCGCCGAGCATCGCAGCGCCTACAAGCCAATCGCTACCAAGGTCGCGGGCATGCAGTTCACCGAACTGCTCCCTCAAACGGCCAAGATCGCCGATAAGCTGGCGGTGGTCCGTTCGATGCATCACACCAAGGCCGGCGCCGACGGCCACCCGCTGGGAACCAAATACGTCCTGTCCGGCTCGCATCCATCGAGCCCGTTGGAGATGCCCGATATCGGTTCGGTGGCCACGCACCTGCTGGGGACTGAGAACAAGAATCTGCCCCCGTACATTATGGTCCCCGGCAACCACGAGCAGGCGGCCGAGACCCGCACGGGCTTCCTGCCGGCCGGCACGCAGGTCTTCAAAACCGGCGGTAAGGACCTGTGCGCCGCCGACTGGCAGGTCAACGATCTGTCGCCGCGCGCCGAGAACCGCGAGCAACGTCTGACCTCGCGCCGCGATCTGCTTTCGTCCCTCGATACCCGTTTTGTGGCGAACAACCGCGACGTCGAAGGGATGAGCCGCTTCTATGCGCAGGCCTTCGACACCCTGACCAGCTCGCAAGCGTCAGGCGCTTTCGACTATCGCCGCGAGCCGGCCAAGATCCGCGAGCAATACGGCACGGGGCATCGCGGCGCATGCTACCTGGTCGGACGCCGGCTGATCGAAGCCGGCGTAAGGTTCGTCACGGTCGATACGCGCTGGCCGTTCGACGCCAAGACCTTGCCGGGCGGAACCAACCTGAATTGGGACCACCACGACTTCATCTACGCCAAGGGAACGTGCAATCTTCCCGGCGCGGGCGGCGGCGGTGCCGGCCGTCGGGGCATTGGCACCTGGGAGATGATGGGAAGCACCGATCAGGCCTTTGCCGCGCTCGTGCTTGATCTGGAGCAGCGGGGGATGCTGGATGAAACCCTGGTCTGCTTTGTCACCGAGTTCGGCCGGACGCCCAAGCTCAACAAGCATCAGGGGCGCGATCACTGGACGCATGCCTACTCGATCGCCTTTGCCGGGGCGGGCGTGCCGGGGGGGCGGATCATCGGTGCCAGCGACGACGAAGGGGGCTATGTCGCTTTGGAACCTCACACGCCAGAGGATTATGCCATGAGCGTCTACGAGAAGCTCGGCATTGACCGCTCCAAACCTCTCTACACATCGACCAACCGCCCGGTCTACTTCGGCCATGCCGGCGAAGTCATCGAGGGACTGTTTTAGGATCGCAGGCCAGAGCAGCTGTTGGCGACGGCCCAAGTGGCGATCATTCGAGCCCTTCAGTTCCTCCTGTGCAAATACGGTTATGGGTCTAGACCGGTCTAGACCCATAATCGTATTTCATCCTGCGTGGCGTAGCCCTTCATGGCAACTCTGAGGTTCCACTTCCCCCGTAACTTCCCTTCGTCTTTCATCTTTTCTTCGCATTTCATCTGCGTAGATCTGCGTCCATCTGCGGTCAAATGCTTTCTGTCCGTCTTCGTCTTCCCATCTCAAATCTCAAATCTGAGATTTCAAATCCTTCCCTCTGTGTCTCCTACGAAAATGTGGTCGCTGGTCTGGACCATCGACCATTTTCATGCTTCGTGGCGAAGCCCCTTCATGGCAACTCTGTGGTTCCACTTCCCCCCGTAACCCCTCTCTCCCCCTCCCCTTACAGAATCCATTAAAATCTTTCATTATTCTGTTATCAAACCGTCATAATTTGATATACTGCGGATAGAGTTCACCTTCTCTATTCACAGGTCCCGCGCATGCCTCTCACCGAAATCCGCTTCGACAGTGTCCCGCAAGGTCTTCGCGGCATGATCTTCGCCGTCCGCGGCGGGCGTTTCGACGAGTCCGCCCTCTCCTACTACGCGCAGCTTCCGCCCGAAACGCGTCCCCCTGCCGTCGCCTTCCAGGAGTCGCCCGACGGTCCGCTCTACATCGCCGACGGACATCACTGCATCGAGGTCGCCTCGCGTCGCGAAGAGCCCTCTTTCCAGGTCGATATCCGCCCTGGCACGCGCCGCGATGCGATGCTGTACGCCATCAAAGCCCACCAAAACCCCGGCCTGCCGCGCACCAACGCGGACAAGCGGATGCTCGTCAACCGCTTGCTGGACGACCCGGCCTACGACGACCAAAGCGACGCCTTCTTCGCCCGTTGCTGCCAGGTCAGTCGCCCGGTGGTGGCCGGCCTTCGCAAAAAGCATCCGCGGCATCGCAAGCCCAAGGTCCGCATGGGCCTGGACGGCAAGCTCCGCAAGTTTCCGGTCCCGCGCCGCAAACCGGATCCGACACCTAAAACGCGAGCCCTCTCGGCCATCGAACAAGCCCGCGAGCAGCTTCGGCGTTCGATCGCAGAAGCGGAGCATGCAGAATCGACTCTGCAAGACGGCTCCACGCGCAAGACGATCGCCGCGCTTCAACAAACCCTTATCGAGCTCGACATCTGGGAAACGGACTTGCTCAATCGGTCCCCCTTCCCGCCGATGCCCGATCCGAACGACCTGACGGAAGACGGCCGTGTCCGGACCGAGCTCTATCGCATCGCGCGGATGAAAGAATCGGACGTGCTCGACTACGCGCGTCGCATGCTCAGTCACGACCGCGCGCACCTTCAATCCCGCGCGACGTGTCATCAACCCGAAAAGTTACACGGCCCGCCTCAACCCGCAAAGTTACATGATGGCGACCCTCAACCCGCAAAGTTACACGGCTCCGGCCCGCCGCTACCCACGTAGGGTGTGGCAGAGTGAAACGAGGCCCACCGCTTTGGCCCGCCGATTCCGCCCCTCATCGGGCCGTGTGTTCCCCTCCGCCCCTCATCGGGCCGCGCATTCGCCTGCGTGTCTCGGGGCCCGATCTCTTGGCCGCAGCGGTGGGCCTCGTTTCACTCTGCTCCACCCTACATCAACCCGCAAAGTTACAACCGACCCGCCCGCATCAACCCGAAAAGTTACAACCCTGAAGCGGCCACCCAAAGTCGCGACCAGCGCCGCGCCCTCTCTTCCTGCTCCCTCCCACTTGTGGGGAGGGCTGGGGAGGGGGGCTGCCCCGCGTTCGACCCCCGCCCTTTGCTTCTCTTTTTGAACAGGAGGAAACAGAGCGAACAGAGAAACCCCCCTCCGTTACCTCCCTTTCCTCCTGTTCAAAAACGTCTCACAACCAACCCGCAAAGTTACAACCCGCCCTTCATTCCCTCTGTGGCTCTGTGCCTCTGTGGTTCCATTTCTTGGCATTCTCATAGCATTCTTGGCATTCTCATAGCATGTCCGACTACTGG
>Ga0105047_10001201_pt1 | contig 46152 bp, 39 predicted proteins | sample MAT04_FD_78384 | JGI IMG/M metagenome (GOLD analysis project Ga0105047, IMG submission 78384) | Freshwater microbial communities from Lake Fryxell liftoff mats and glacier meltwater in Antarctica - MAT-04 (megahit assembly) | ecosystem: Environmental > Aquatic > Freshwater > Ice > Liftoff... | reverse complement strand
CGCAGATTCGCCGCCGTCACCGGCCCCGGCCGCTCGTTCGCCGACACCGTCAGAAAACCAGCCAAGGTCGCGTACAAAACCTCCGGATCGATCGGCTTGCTGATGTGCCCGTTCATGCCCAGCACCATGCAGCGCTGGCGTTCGTCGGCCATCGCGTGGGCCGTCATGGCAATGATGGGAAGGTTCACATGGCGCGCGTCGCGGCGCAACAGGCGCGTGGCTTCATAGCCGTCCATCACCGGCATCTGCAGGTCCATCAGCACCACGTTGTAATGACCCGGTTCATGCCGGTTGATCTGGTCGACGCCTTCCTGCCCGTTGCCGGCCACATCCACTTGCGCCTCTTGCGCCTGCATCAACTCGACCGCCAGTTGCTGGTTGATGGGGTTGTCTTCCACCAACATCACGTGCAGCCCGCGCAAGCTCGCCACCTGCCCCACCGGTAACGAACTCGCCACGCGGTGGGTGTTGTCGCCGCCTGCCAGCCACTTGATCAGATCGCGCAGGGACTCCGGCAACACCGGCTTGGGCAGGAAATGCTGCACCCCCAAGGCACTGGCCGTGTCGTGCAGCAGGTCGGAGTCGTAGGCAGACACCACCACCGGCAGCGGCCCCTTGCGGTCATGGCGCGCCTTGAGTGCGGTCAGGACCCCGGCTCCGTCCAGTCGCGGCATGACCCAATCGATCAGCAGCAGATCGTAAGGGCGTTGCGCCTGCTCGGCCTGCTCCACCATCACCAACGCAGTGTCGCCATCATCCGCACGGTCGATGCCCCCGGGCAATACCGTGCCGACTCCCAACGCTCCCAGCAGATCCTCCAGCGCCAGGCAGGCGTCCGGCTGGTCGTCCACCACCAGTACCCGCATCGCATCTGCACTGGGCAGTGGAATGGCAGGTGGTGCAGGCGGGTTGGTCAACAGGAAATGGGCGGTGAAGTGAAAACTCGACCCCTGCTCCGGAACACTGTCGACCCAGACTTTTCCCCCCATCAACTCCACGATGCGCTTGGAGATCGTCAGTCCGAGCCCGGTGCCGCCGTAGCGGCGCGTGGTCGACCCATCGGCCTGCGTAAACTCCTGGAACAGCCGCGCCATCTGCTCCGGCGTCATGCCGATGCCGGTGTCGCGCACGGTGAACTGCAACGTGACACCCTGTGTGTTGGCGTCGTTCACCTGAATCATCAGCTTCACATACCCGTGGTGCGTGAACTTCACGGCGTTGGACAGCAGGTTGGTCAACACCTGCCCCAACCGCATCGCGTCTCCCATGAGCGCGCCGCTTTCCCCGAGAAGGCGTGATTCGGTCACGTCGAAAAGCAGTTCGATGTCTTTCTCATGCGCACGCTGACGCAGCAACGACAACGACTGTCCCGCCACGTCCTCAACGCGAAAACGCCCTTCCTCCAGCTCCAGCTTGCCGGACTCGACCTTGGAAAAATCCAGAATGTCGTTGATGATGCCCAGCAGCGAGCGCGCCGCATCGTGGATCTTGCTGACATAGTCATGCTGGCGCGGGTTGAGCTCGGTACGCAAGGCCAGATAGGCCATGCCCAGAATGGCATTCATCGGCGTGCGAATTTCGTGGCTCATATTGGCCAGGAACATCGACTTCGCGTGTGTCGCATCTTCCGCCTGCCGTCGCGCCACTTCCAGCTCCTGCTGCACAACACCCCGTTGCCCGATGTCGTCCTCGATCGACTGCGCCATGGCGTCGACTGTTCGCCCCAGCGCGGTCAGCTCCTCGAAACCCTGCAGCTTGCCAGCGCGGGTGGCGTAATCCCCCACGGCCAGTCGGTCGGCATTGACACCGAGCCGGTGGATCGGCATCAGCACTTGACGGCGAATCTTGCGCAATGCCAGCACGGCCATGATGATGGTCGCCCCCATGCTGACAAGCGACAGCAGGATCCAGCGCTCCAACGCCAGTCCCGATGCGATCACATCGGCCCGCGTGCGCTGATCGGTCATGCGCACCAAGGCGCCCACCGCATGCGACAGGTCCGCCTTGAGTGCGTTGTAGCCGTCGCTGTGGACCAGAGCGGAGGCATAGTCCAGCCGCGCCGGCCCGTCAGAGACGAACTCCTGCTTCTCCGGGTTGTACAGGCCCTGGGTGGCCGCGAACGCTTTTTGCTCTACCTCATTCATCGCGGCGGTCGCAGCAAAAACACCTTCCAGCGCCTGCAACTCGGTATCGCTGAAGCCCTGCGACTTCATCAGATCCGCCACTGAGCGGCGCGTGCCATCGGCCGGCAACGCGTGTCGGATACGCCCTGCGATCACGTCGTCCCAATAAGACGTCGAATCTACCTGCACTGGCGGCGCCTTCTCGCCCTGGCGCACCGCCAGAATGTCGTAGTAATAGAGCAGATAACGCGACTCACCGGTTGTCGTGTAGGCGCGCACCAGGCGAGCCAGCTGCTCTGTTTCCTGCTGCAGTTCATTGGCCAGTGCCAACGCCGACTGGCGATGCTCCTGCGCCGATACCACGGTGTCGTACGACTGCTTGATCAGCACCAGGAACATCGCGTTGGCACCCAACACGAACAGCACCACGCCGAAGAACCAGATCGAGGCCCTGCGCAATCGCATGTTGTGTGTTCCCGGCTCAGGTCACGGTCGGGATGGTCACATCCATTGGCCCCAGCACCGCAAACGCGGGCACCGGCCGGTGGAATCCCTTGAGCGTCATGTCGCCAATCCATTCGGTGTGCACCTTGTCGGCCACAAAACCCTGGACCCGCTGCGAGATCAGGATCTGTCCGCCTGTCGCCTCGCCACACAGACGCGCCGCCATATTGGTAACGTTGCCGATCACGCCATAGTCGCGTCGTCCTTCGTATCCAATCGCGCCAATGGTGGCAAAACCTTGCGCCACGCCGATGCCCATGGACAGCGGGTAGCCGCGCTTTTTCCAGTCGCGCGCGAGTAGCGCAAAACGCCGCTGCATGCCGATCGCCATTTCCACCGCGACGGCTGCCGGGTTCTCGATCTCGACCGGATCGTTGAAGTAGATCATCATGCCGTCCCCGGCAAAGTGCTCCAGCGTGCCGCTGTACGCCATCACCAACTCACCCATGGCACTGTGATACTGGTTCAGCGCCAGCATCACGTCTTCCGGGTCCGATGTCTCGGTGAAGGCGGTGAAGCCGCGCAGGTCCACGAACACCGCGGCCACCTCGCGCCGGTGGCTGCGCAGCGGGTCGTCTGATGCACCCGACAACAACATCTCCACCACCGATGGCGAGAAGAAGCGTTTGAGCCGCCCCATGCGCTCGAGCTCCTGCACTCCTTGCGCAACCCTGCGCTCGAGCGTCTGATTGAGCTCGACAAGTTCGCGCGCCTGGCGCGATACCGCCAGATGCGTACGAATGCGGGCCTTGACGATGGCCGGGCTGATCGGCTTGGTCACATAGTCGACGCCGCCCAAGTCCAGACCGCGCGTCTCATCTTCGACCTCCCCCATGGCACTCACAAAGATGATCGGTATGTCCTGTGTTTGCGGCCGTTCCTTGATGCGGCGGCAGACGTCGTACCCGTTGAGCCCGGGCATCATGATGTCAAGCAGGATCAGGTCGGGTGGGTCGCCGCCAAACACCAGTTCAAGGGCTTTCTCGCCGTTGATCGCGATGCGGGTTCGATAATCCGGCTTGAGGATTTCAACCATCAGCGACAGGTTCGCGGGGGTGTCGTCAACGACAAGAATCGTCGCTATCTCGTTCGAAGGTGGCACGCAACTCCCCTTAAACGCACACACTGATCAATCACCGACGCGCCCGACGCGCATCCGCCAGATGGCAGTACTTGCTAACCATTAGCCCGGCTAAGCGATTTCATTATGACGAATCCGGCGCCTGTCGCCGGCCCTCGGCCGACTGATTTCGCGTGCCACGCATGTTCGTGGTGGGTTCGCCACGGTGTCGAACGCGGCAACGACACGGCCAATCCTGTCGCGGTTCCGTCATGGTCCCTGCACTGGTTCAGGCCGAACGGGTGCGGCTTGAACACGCGCAGGGCAGCAGGCGGGCGCCCGCGCGAACGCTCGGCTACCATCGCGCCATGCCCCAATTCGCCGCCAACCTGTCCTGGTTGTATACCGACCTGCCGTTTATGGCACGCTTCGAAGCCGCCGCGCGCGATGGGTTCTCGGGAGTCGAATGCATGTTTCCTTACGAGGCCGCACCCGCCGAGCTGGCAACACGATTGCGTGACCTTGGCCTGACGATGGTGCTCTTCAACGGGCCGGCGGGCACTGCTGCACAGGCGGCGCCCGGCACCACACCAGACCCCAGCGCCCGCGGCACCGCGGCTCTGCCCGGACGCGAGGCCGACTTCCGTGACTCCGTGGAACTGGCGCTTGAATACGCGGCGGCACTTCAGTGTCCGCGTATTCACCTGATGGCCGGCCTGATGGCCCAGGGCCCGTCGCCGCAGGCCATGCATGCCACTTATGTCGACAACCTGCTGTGGGCCGCGGCAAAGGCGGCAAAAGTCGGTGTGCAGGTGTTGATCGAACCGATCAATGCGCGCGACAACCCGGGTTATTACCTTTATCGCCAGGACCAGGCCCATGCCGTGGTGCAGGAAGTCGGCAGCGACAACCTCAAGGTGCAGATGGACATCTACCACTGCCAGATCGTCGAGGGCGACCTGACAACGATGCTGCGCCAATCCCTGCCCACCGGTCGGGTCGGCCACATGCAGATCGCCGGCGTACCGCAGCGCCATGAACCCGATGTCGGCGAAGTCAACTACACCTATCTGTTTTCAGTGCTCGACGAATTGGCGTATGACGGCTGGATCGGCTGCGAATATCGGCCCCGTGATGCGAATCCCGGCGGCACGTCGCGCGGCCTGTCCTGGATCAGGCCCTGGCTGTCGGCGCGCTGAATCTCGACAAAGACGCTGCTGCATTCGCCAGCTCTGCCTGCAAGCGCAGCACCCGTTCAACCTGCACATCGAGCTCGCGTTGATGGTCTGCGTCCAGCACGCGTACCGGCGGGCGGCACACAGCGGTCTTGAAGATGCCTTCGCGTTGACGCAGCCGCTTGAAAAACCGGATGCTGACATCGATGTGCTGGTTGGAAAACGCCAGCACCGGTGCCAGGCTTTCATGCAGTAAGCGCGCGCCCTGCGCATCTCCGGCGGCAAATCGGCGATGGATCTCGACATATATTGCGTCCATCGCCGTCGGTATGAAAGCGTGTACACCACGGTGCAACGCCTCCATCATCTGCGCCGCGGCCCAGCCGCCGCTGACATGCAACTGCCCGCCTGTGGCCTGCAATACAGCGCTGTATTTGGGCCCCGGCAACTGGACTTCGATCTTCAGCGCTGCAAACTCCGGCAGCTGCGTGCGCAGCAGCAGGATATCGTCCAACCCCAGGCCCGGGCCGGCGAGGTCCAGGTCCTGCAACATCAGACGCCCGGGCCCGACCTGCACCAGTTCGCGCATCTGGTCGACCAGGTCTTGTCCGCTGGCGCCTGCCGGCACCTGGCACAACATCGCGTCGGCTCCGAGTTCGCGCCCCAGGGCGGCCAGCTCCAGCCGCTCGGTCTGTTGCGCGCTGCTGCAGCCGACGATGACGGGCACCCGCCCGGCGACATGGTCGACGAACGCGCGCGCTGCCATGCACTTTTCGGCCATCGACAAACTGGCCGTCTCGCCAGCGACGGCCAGTAAAAGCATGCCGTTGACGCCAGCCGCGACCACGGCATCGACCGAACGGCGGATGGCTTCGACATCCATGGAGCCGTCTTCCAGAAACGGTGTATTCATGCTCGGGATGATGCCGCGCGGCAGTGCCAGCGTAGCGTCCTGCGCCCCGATTGCCGCGCCGCTGGTCGGGTTCATCCGCCGCTGGCGCCGTAGCCCATGGACTGCGGCAACCACAACACGATCTGAGGGAACACCGTGATAGCCAGCAGCAGCGCTGACAACATCAGCAGGAACAGCCAGCCTTCCTTGACCATCTCGCCGATCGGAATGCCAGTCAGCGCCTTGGTGACGAACAACAACATGCCAAACGGCGGTGTGATCAGCCCAATCATCATGTTGAGCACCACCAGTACACCAAAATGCACCAGGTCGATGCCCAGCAGCTTGGCCGCGGGCAGCAGCATCGGCACGAACACCAGCAGCAAAACCGACACGTCCAGGAAGCAGCCCAGCACCAGGAACATGAAGTTCACCAGCAGCAGGAACTGCAGCTGCGAGAGCTGCATGCCCTCCGCCCAAATTGCCATTGCCTGCGGGATGCCGTCGGCGGTGAGCGCATAGTTCAGCATGAACGAGCCGGCCAGGATGATCGTCACGACGGCGCTGCCGCGAGTCGATTCGAGCACCACGCCCCAGAAACTTTTCCAGCTCAGCGCCCGGAACACGACCGCGGCCAGGATCAGCGCGTGCAACGCCGCCACGGCAGCTGCCTCGGTCGGCGTGAAGACGCCCGTGTAGATACCGCCCAGCAAGACGATCGGCATGGAAAGCGGCAGCAGGCCACGTGCGATGAGCCCGGGCCAGCGGTCACGCGCGATCGGTTCGTCGCGAGGCATGTTGCGCCGCGTGGCGATGACATGCACGACAACCATCATGCCCACGGCCATCAGGAATCCGGGCACCACGCCGCCCAGGAACAAGGCGCCAACCGAAGCGCCCGAGACCAGCGCGTAGATGACCATGGGTATCGACGGCGGGATGATCGGCCCCAGCGTCGCGCTGGCAACTGTGACAGCGCCGGCAAAGCCGCGCGTGTATTCAGGCTTCTTCAACATTTCTCGGATCGTGACCAAGCCTGGCCCCGCCGCGTCGGCGATCGCACTGCCGCTCATGCCGGAGAACACCACACTCACGAGGATGTCGACCTGGGCCAGGCCACCGCGCAGGCGTCCGACAACGATGCGGCAGAAATCAAAGATGCGCTCAGACACCGTGCCGGCGTTCATGATATTGGCGGCAAAGATGAACAACGGCACGGCCAGCAGCACATAGCTGTTGTACAAACCGTTGCCGATCTGTTCGGCGACAAGGCCGATGTCCTGCCCCTTGACCAGCAGGTAGGCGACGCCCGATGCCATCATCGAAAACCCGATGGGCATGCGCAACAACATGCCGGCAACCAGCACACAGACCAGGACAATGATGGCAACGGACATGAAGTGGACTCGTAGTTTGTGGTCGATGCGATCGCCGTCGAAGCGGTATGCTTCCGATTCGCATAACAGAACTCAGGTGTGCAGTTCGGCGTCCAGTCCGCGGCCATGCAACGCCGACCATATGTTCACTGCGGCACGGATGACCAGTGTCACCAGCAGTAGCACGATCGGCACGAACACCCATGTGAAAGGGATGTCAAGCACCGGCGTGCCTTCACGGCCCATGAAGGACACGTAGTCCCAGCACGCCGGGATCGCGACCAGAGACAGGCCACCGATCATCAGGTTGCCGATGACCTTCATCACCATGCGCGAACGCCGTCCGGCACTGTTCCACACCAGATCAAACACCACGTGTTCGCGCTGCGCGACCATCGTCGACGCGGCCCACATGATGACCCAGATGTACAAGATCACGGCCATTTCGTCGGTCCACGCCAACGGCTTGTTGAAGCCGAAGCGCGCCGTGATCTGAATCACGAAGACCACGAACAGCGTCAGGAACAGGCCGCCGCCAATCGTGTTGACGACGGTCTGGTACCAGCGGGTTATGCTCACTTGACGGCGTTGATGCGCTCGAGCAGACCCTTGGGCCAGACCTTGGCGAATTCCGAGGTCTGGTAGGCGCCCTGCACTTGTTTGCGGAACGCGTCGACGTCAGGCGTCGTGACCTGCAGCCCTTCCTTCTTGAAGAAGTCGACCAGCTGGCCTTCTTCCTTGATGCGGTTTTCGTTGTTGAACGCCACAGCAGCCTTGGCCGCATCCTCGACCTTGCGCTTCTGTGCCAGATTCATCGCGTTGTAGCTCTTGGTCGAGATGGCGATGAAGATGCCGTCGTTCAGGTGGCTGGTCATGATGATCTGCTTGGTCACCTCGTAGAACTTGGCGGCACGCACGGTCGGCAAAGGGTTGTCCTGCCCGTCGATGGTGCCGGTCTTCAGGCCCAGGTAGACCTCGCCGAAGGCCAGCGGCGTGGGTGTCGCGCCGAGCGCCTCCCCTAGGAACAACCACTCCTTGGAGCCCGGCATGCGCAGCTTGACGCCCTTGAGGTCGGCCGGCGTCTTGACGCTGCGCACCTCGCGCAGGTTGACCTGCCGGCTGCCGAGGTAACCGACTGCCAGTATCTGCACATCCATCTTCTCGGCCACGGCCTTGTACATCTCGGCCCCGATTGGGCCGTTGAACACTTTCTGCTGGTGGTCCGGGTCTCGGATCAGGTAACCCGCTGTGTAGATCGAATACTCCGGCAGGATCTTGGCGATGTCCTGGGCCGAAATGGCTGCCAGTTCCAGATTGCCACGGGCCATTGCGGCCGGTTCGGTGCCTTGCTTGAACAGGGAGCCGCTGAGATTGATCTGGACATCGAACTCGCCAGCGGCGCTCTTGTCCAGCGACTCTTTGAAAACGGTCCACATTTTGCCGTGCCAGTCGTCTGGTACGGCGGGTGTGGAGATGCGCAGCACGGTCTTGCTTTGGGCGAAACTCGGCAGGCTCAGTGTTCCCAGGGCGGCGGTGCCGGCCAGCAGGGTGCGCCGGCTGATGGAACGGTTGGATTGGTGGTTCATGGTGTTGTCTCCGTTGAGGGTCAGTGGTGGTGAATGGGTGTCTGTCAAAGGTTTTCGAGTGCGGCTCCGATCGCGCGGTAGCCAGCTCTGACGGCTTGTTCTTCGTCTTTTTCAAGTGGGCACAAGGGAGCGCGTACGTTCAACCAGGCGTCGTCGCCGGTCTGCTCGGCCAGCATGGTCTTGTAGACGTTGACGAATTGCAGACCGGGCCGGATGGATAGCAGCGCCAGCAGGTCGAGCACCAGCTTTTCGTCCGCAGGATCGAGCTGCTGCGGCTTGCCAACGATACGCGCCATCAGTCCGGGCGAGACATTGCCTAAACCATTGATCGAGCCGCAACCGCCCGCACGCATGATCTCCGCGACGAACTGCTCGGCGCCACTGAGGATGCACAGTTCCGGGAACTCCTTGGCCAGAGCCAGTCCGTGCTCCCGGCTGCCGCTGCTGTCCTTGACACCGATTACCTGTCCGGGGTGGCGTTCGGCCAGTTTGCGCACGCTGTCGTGGCTGAACACCACGCTGGAAAGGCCCGGGATGTGGTACAGCAGAACCTTGAGTCGCGGATCGCCGATGCCGCGGATCACGGCAGAGACCGACTCCACGATGCCGGCGTCACGCGGCTGCCGGAAATAAAACGGCGGCATGAACAGTTGCCGCACGCAGCCCTTCGCAATCGCATGCCGGCCCAGGTCGATGGCGTCCGCCAACGCGCTGCAGGTGGTCGTGACGACGATCTGGTCGGGACTAAGCCCGCTGTCGATCAACGACTCGAGCAGGCCCTTGCGCTCGGCATTGGTGAAGGCCGGCCCCTCGCTGGTGGTGCCGAAGATGGTGACGCCATCACAGCCGGCGGCCAGCATACGTTTGGCGTGGTCGATCGCGCGCTGGGTGTCCAGTTCGCTGCTGGCCATGATCGGCGTCAGCAGCGCTGGCCACAGGCCATTGATTTCGTGATTCAAGTCGTTTTCCTTCGTATCGGCGTGGTTCTGGATCGGGATTTCGGCGGTGAGGCAGCGGCAATGCCCGCATTGACAAGCTCCAGCGGCGCGTTCATGACCCGGTCACGCGCGCTGCGGATATGGGCCTCCAGCAGCTCGGTCGCCTGGGCCGCGTCGCGCTCGCACAACGCGGCAATGAAGCGCAGATGCTCCTGCATGGCGGGAATCAGACGTGCCGGCGTGATGACGCTGTTCTCGAGCTTGATCAGGCGGATGCGCAGGCTATTGACGCGGTAGATTTCGGACACGATCTCGTTGCCCAGCGCATCGACCATGCGGTCATGCAGGCCCCAGTCAATTGCCTGTGCATCATCGAGCAGTTGGCTGTCCACCGACGCCGCGCTGGCACGGCGCAAAACGTCATCATGTGCAGCCGCAATCTGGTCGAGTTCTGCGGTACTGGCGGTATGCACAAAGTGGCGTATGGCCTCGTGCTCGATCATCGAACGCACCTGGAACGCATTGCGAATCAACTTGAGGTCGACGTGTGCGATCTGCAAGCCGCGTTGCGGCACGGTCTTGATGAGGCCGCCCGCCTCCAGCCGCGGGATCATCTCGCGCACAGCGCCCAGCGGCATATCGAGCAGCGTCATCAGCTCGCGTTGCGAAATGAACTGGCCGCTGCGGATGCCGCCGCTCAGGATCTGTTGCGTGAAGCCCTGATAGGCGCGTGCGCGCTGGCTGGTGCCATCGGGCGCCAAAGCGTTGGGAATTGGCACCACCACAGCAGAAGTTTTCACTTTCTGGATCATGAAAGCACCACACCTTTCTTGAGAAGGATGTTGCCATACACACGACACTCGCCGGTTGCGACGATAGCGAATGCCGCACTGGCGCGTTCGTAAAACGCAAAGCGCTCGATGGACGTTGATGCAGCGGCGCCATGGCGAAGCAGACTGGCGTCGAACGCCTGCACCACTGGCGGCACAGCGTGTGCGTCGCCCACCACCTGCATCGTCAATGCCGGCTGATCAACAAAATCGTCCAGCGGCAACACGCTGAGGACCGCATCGAGCACCCGTGGCGCATCGACCCCCGGCAACCGCACTAGCCGCCTGGCATGTGTGGCAGCCGGAAAGTTGGCGTCGGCGATTACGAGCTCGTCGCCATGCCCCATGCTCGCAAGCACATGCAGCAGATCGGGTGTCAGCAGCGGGGACAGGCCTTTGAGCATCGACACTTCGTTCAGCGGCCCCCACACCCGCGATGATCGGGGCGCATGGAAGGCGGAGCGTCTTGACGAGCTGACATGTTAGTAATACTATCAGAACTCGGGCATTGGCGTCAATGCCTGTTTCTCCCGTCTTCCGTCTTCTTTCTCATTGCCGATCGACATGCACGATACCGCCTACATTGCCGGTCAGCCGGTACCCCCGACCCTGCTCGCTCCCTTGAATGAGGTCGCCGACTGGCGCGGCCTCCAGGCGCAGTTACCGCAGCAGCTTGCCCGGGACGGTTATGTGTTGCTGCGCAATGCGCTCGATCCTGATCTGGTGCGGCAGGCGCGTCAAGAAGTTCTCAAGCAACTGGCGGCAGTGGGTGAGATCGTCGAGCCCGTCGATGCTGCCGTTGCCAGTGGAACCAGCCGCCGCGCCGCCATGTTTTCCGACCTCGGCGCGTTCTGGCGTGCGGTCTGCGAGGCGCCGCAGATCCGGCAACTGACCCATGGCGCGCGTCTGGCCGAGATCTCCGCGGCCCTGCTGGGAAAACCCTCCGTGCCGTTCGATTTCCTGTGGCTGCGCACCATGCTCGAGGGACGCGCCACACCGCTGCATTTCGACCATGTCTACATGAACCGGGGGTCCTGGAACGTGCTGACGTCCTGGGTACCGCTCGGTGACGTTCCGATGGAAGCTGGGCCGTTGGTCGTGGTCGAGGGTTCGAATCGGTTTGAAGATGTGATCGCGCAGTACCGCGGTGTGGACGTCGACCGGGATGGACTGCCCGGATCGTTCCCCGGAGATGCGGTAGCGTTCGCACAAGCGCGCGGCGCCCGCCTGCTGACGGCGAACTTTCAGCTTGGCGACGTGATTCTTTTCGACATGTTCACGTTGCACGGTTCGTGTGACAACCGCATGGGCGCAGGCCGGGTGCGGCTCTCGTGCGACGTACGCTGGCAACCGGCCGATGAAACGCGCGACGACCGCTGGTTTGGCTCGCCGCCGCCGGGTCACGGAGACCAGAGTTACGGCGGGCTGAACGGCGCCAAGCCGCTGGGCGCGGAATACATCCAACGTTGATCAGGGCTGCGCAGCCCGTTGCCGCGGCGCGGCAGCACTTCGGCAATGGCGACTGGCCGGGTTCGGGATCAGGCCTGGGATGGTACCGACGGTTGCCGTGATTGCTCCACAGGTGCGGCTTCGAGCGCCTGCGCCCACTCATCGCGCAACCACCGCGCGCAGGCCACATTGGTGTCGAAGGTCGAATATTTGTGCCCGCCACCATAGTCGGGAAACACGATGTGTTCACACGAAATGTGTTGGAGCGCGCTATCGGAGCGGCTGGCGTGGTGGCGCAAAAGTTTGCGCGCCACCCGTTTCCAAGGTTCGAGCCTGGATACGTCCCACTTGGCAAGGTACTCCCCGGCTCCCGGCTGCGTGAACGGATACTGGATGCCGCGACCAAAGCTGCCATCCGGATGACGCGCCCAGGTATTGACCGGATTGGCCGGCACCGCGGCACGGGCATGGGCCAGGCGCACCCAGTTGGCGTCGATCCACTGGTCGCAGACATTGCCCGCCGCGGCGGGGTCCAGTACCAGGCGGCCACTGTCGATGTCAGCCTTCATGCCCTGGACCTGCTGCTCGGCTGGATTGTCAATCTTGAACATGACGTGGCTGTGGTCGAGCGTCATGTGAAATGGCAGGCCACGCGCCTTTACCAACGCCGCCACTTGCGCGACACGACCAAAATGTTCCGACCACATGTTCACATGCACTTCGAAGCACGGGACGACACCCTGTCGCATGCCGAACTCGTGCGTCCAGCAATAGAAGTCGGCGATTTCCTGGTTGCTCGCCACATGTCCGCCTGCATGGTGCGTCGCCGCCTGCACGTTGTGCACCGTGCTGCCGAGCAACCGGGCCTTGTGAATATTGCGCTCGAACAGACCTTCGTCGCGGCCAAGCGTATAGAACCATCCGCCCGACAGAACCGGCAGATCATGCCGGCCCGCTGCAGCGAGCAAGTCGCGGAACTCTTCGTCGGGCGGGCAGCGGTCGATGTAGTCGAACACTCCTGCATCCTTGACTATCTGCACCTTGGTAGCGATGTCCGGGATGTCATGGTCATGGTGGGTGGCGCCACTGGCGGTGCAACCAAACAACAAATCTGAATTCTGGCGCGTCATCGGCTTTCCTGTTCGCATACCGGTGATGGACTTGCGGGCGCATGTGCGGCCATGATGCAGGTCGGCAAGCTGCGGCCGGGTGGGTGCATCTCACCAGCTGGCGCCCGGCGCGAACGTGCCAGCGCGATACAGATCGGAATTGTGTGGGACGGCCTGATTCTCGAATACGACCCGTGGGGCATGCGATTCTTTCAAGTGCATGGTGTCTTGTACGTGCATGAAGTACTGGTTTTGCAACAGTTGTGCAAGACGGTAGTCAACCGTGCATACTGTCCGAATGCAGCCGGGCCGTTTGACATGTTAGTTATGGTATCCGAAGCCGCAAAGGTGCGTCGCGTCTTCAGCCTCCCCGATCGCCGTAAGCAGCTATTGACTGTGGGGCAGCGCCATTCGTCAGTTCAACCGGGCCTGTTCGCGGATAAGGGCAGGAAAAGGTCGGATGGATGCACCACATGCCCTAAGATCCGCAGTTTTGAGGAGACCGCGAAGTGAAGATCGAAACCATCGCCGTACATGGCGGCTACACCCCTGATCCCACCACCAAGGCCGTGGCAGTGCCGATCTACCAGACGGTGGCCTATGCCTTCGACAACACACAGCATGGCGCCGACCTGTTCGACCTCAAAGTCGCAGGCAACATCTACTCGCGCATCATGAATCCGACCAACGGCGTACTCGAGGCACGTGTGTCGGCTATGGAAGGTGGCATCGGTGGCCTGGCCGTGGCCTCGGGCATGGCCGCCATCACCTACGCGATTCAGACCATCGCGGAGGCCGGCGACAACATCGTCTCGGCCTCCACGTTGTACGGTGGCACCTACAACCTGCTGGCACACACGCTGCCACAGATGGGCATCGAAACGCGTTTTGCGGACTATCGCGACCCGGCATCCTTTGCCAAGCTGATCGACGCGAAAACCAAAGCCATCTTCTGCGAATCGGTCGGCAACCCGCTGGGAAACATCACCGATATTTCGGCGCTGGCAAAGGTGGCGCATGACGCCGGCATTCCGCTGATCGTCGACAACACCGTGCCCAGCCCCTACCTGTGCCGTCCGTTCGAGCATGGCGCTGATATCGTCGTGCATTCACTGACCAAATACCTGGGTGGCCACGGCACCACCATCGGCGGCATGATCGTCGACTCCGGCAAGTTTCCCTGGGCTGAACACAAGGCCCGCTTCAAGCGGCTGAACGAGCCCGACGTGAGCTACCACGGCGTCGTCTATACCGAGGCCCTTGGCCCTGCGGCCTACATCGGCCGGGCCCGAGTGGTGCCGCTGCGCAACATGGGTGCGGCGCTGAGCCCGATGAACGCGTTCCAGATCCTGCAAGGCATCGAGACGCTGGCGCTGCGCATGGACCGCATCTGCGACAACGCACTCAGCGTAGCCAGTTTTCTGAAGTCCCACGCCAAGGTCGGCTGGGTCAACTACGCCGGCTTGAGCGACCATCCCGACCATGGCCTGGTCCAGACCTATATGGGTGGGCGGGCCTCGGGCATCATCAGCTTCGGACTCAAGGCCAAGGACAGTCGTGACGCCGGCGCGCGGTTCCAGGACGCACTGCAGTTGTTCACCCGTCTGGTCAATATCGGCGATGCGAAGTCGCTGGCATGTCACCCGGCCTCTACCACCCACCGTCAGCTCGGGGCCGACGAACTGGCCAGGGCCGGCGTCAAGGAAGACATGGTCCGCCTGTCGATAGGCATCGAGCATATCGACGACCTGCTCGAAGACCTGACGCAGGCACTGGCCAGCGTCTGATCACCGCCACCCCAGCGGCGCCCACGTCGGGGCCGCGGTGGCTCGCCGGTGTCGTGACCATGTTTCCACCCTGTGCTTAGGCGCGCTGATCATGGCTGCCGGTCTGCTGCTCAGCCAATGCGCGCTTGACCTCGTCGTCGCAACGTCATCGGTCAGCGGCATACGCCAGCGCGAGTTGCTCGGCCGCACTGTGCAGGGCCTGGCGCCGGATCACGCAGCCGGCACACACGTACGCAGCTATGCTGCAACGTGTTGACAGAAACAAACTTTCTCATTCTTGTCCAGTCACCTTATGCAAATTGCCTGCGTCGGCCACGCGTCCATCGATCATGTGTTCCAGATTGACCAGTTTCCGCACCGGGCCACCAAGACTCCGGCGCATGCCTTCCAGAGCGTGGGCGGCGGCATGGCCGCGAATGCCGCGCTCGCGGCTGCCCGGTTGGGCGCCAGGGTGCGTTTTTTCGGCGCGGTCGGTGACGATGACGCGGGCCGTCTGGTGCGCCATCAACTCGGCGCCGAAGGCATTGACCTGCAAAACCTGCAGGAAATCGCCGGCGCCCGGACGTCCGCGTCGGCCATCATCGTCGACAGCCGGGGTGACCGCCAGATCTTCAATCACATGGGCAATGCGCTGGCGGGTGCACGGGTGCCACATCACACAGTGTTCGAAAGCTGCGATGCCGTTTTGGTCGATCCGCGCTGGCCGGCGGGCGCCGGCGCGGCCCTTTCCTGGGCGCGACGCCATCGGCGCCTGGCGGTGCTCGACGCCGACGTGGCGCCACTGCACGACCTGAACACGCTGGTTCCGCTGGCGCAATGGGCGGTGTTCTCGGAACCGGGTCTGGCCCTCTGGGCCAACGGCCTGTCAACGCAAGACGCACTGCGCAAGGCCCTGGCCCAGGGCGCCGAACACGCCGTAGTCACGTTGGGTGAGCATGGGCTGCTCCATGCCTTTGCTGGTTCCATGACCACTACGCCGGCGTTTGCTGTGCAAGCCGTGGACACCACCGGTGCTGGCGATGTGTTCCACGCCGCACTGACGCTGGCATTGGCGCGAGAACAACCGGTGCCACAGGCCTTTGCCTTTGCCAGCGCCGCGGCCGCGCTCAAATGCACACGCGCCGGCGGCATCCGCGGCGCACCCCACGCGCAGGAAGTGGCAGATTTCCTGCGATTGAACCACCACGCACAGACACAGGAACCTTCATCGCCATGATCTTTCCTCCTTGCACCAATGGTTCCCGACTGGGCCTGGGTGGCGCGCCGCTGGGCAATCTGTTCACGGTCATCGACGACGACGCGGCGCTGAAGCTGCTCCAATCGGCCTGGAACGCCGGTTGCCGCACCTTCGACACGGCACCCCATTACGGCAACGGTCGGAGCGAACACCGCATGGGTCAGGCCCTGCGCAATTTGCCGCGCAGCGCGTTCGTGTTGTCGACCAAGGTCGGGCGACTGTTGTCACCCGATGCGGCCGCGCCGCGCGACCAGAACGGGTATGTCGATGTACTGCCGTTTCGCCAGAACTGGGACTATTCGGCCGCCGGCGTGCGGCGCAGCATCGAAGACAGCCTGCAACGCCTGGGCCTGGCGTCCATCGACGTCGCCTACATCCACGACTGCGATGTCACGGTCCACGGCGACAAATACAGGCGGGTCCTGCGCCAGGTCGTGGACGAGGCTTTGCCGGAGTTGCGCCGACTGAAGCAACAAGGCCTCATCCAGCACATCGGCCTGGGCGTCAACGACGTGCAGGTCTGCCTGGATGTGTTGGCCCAGGCCGACCTCGACTGCCTGATGCTGGCTGGGCGCTACACGCTGGTCGACCATACGGCGTTGGCGAAATTGCTGCCCATGTGCGTGCAGCGCGCAGTGCGGGTCGCACTGGGCGGCGTTTTCAACTCGGGCATTCTGGCCACCGGCGTGCGCGGTGTGACACGTGATGCGTTGCGGTTCAACTATGCGAATGCGCCCCAGACGTGGATCGACCGGGTCAGCGCGGTGGAGGATCTGTGCGGACAACACGGCGTCCCGCTGCGCGCGGCGGCATTGCAGTTTCCATTGGCCCACCCGGCGGTGGAGATCGTCATGATCGGGGCGCAGGAGATCGGCCACTGGAACGACGCGCAGATAATGACCGGTCGATCCATTCCTGCCGCGTTCTGGGACGCGCTGCGTGCCCTGCAACTGGTGCCGGGCGCCGCGCCGACACCGGCGGATCAACCCGCGGCGCGCTTGTAAGCTGTCATCTCCCGGATCAGGATGTCCGGAGTGTTGTTGCGTCGGATCTCGCGCACGAACTTGACCGCGTAACCCAGATCGGGCTGGTACCAGAACGTCGACTTGATGCGCCGACCGTCCTGGAACGCAAACAGGTAGTCAATGCGGTAGGCGTTGAATGTTCCCAGCGGTACCGTGACGGATTCACGGCTGCTGATATGCGCATCGATATCAACCCAGCTCTTGCCTCCATTAGGTGGCGTAAAGACTGAACGCGCACTCCATTTCTTGCCAACCTGAAACTCGCCACCCGGGGTGGTGGGCCAGGGCGGGTCGTACTTCCCGTTGCCATCCTCCAGCACGAAACCCTCCGAGGTCACCCGTGATGAACGCATACCTGTGGCCTCACCGACCAATTCAAATTCGGACACCCGCTTGAGTTCTGCCCGTGCGGTGCCGATGGCTACCCCCGTAAGGCCATCCTTGAGCACAAACTCGTAGCTGTCGCCCGCCCGAAGTCGCGAGGCGGCTGTCCCCTGCCTGATGCCCGTTCGATCGGCCTGCGCCTCGATCCGCGCCTTGTCCAGACGGTCCAACTGGGCCTGCGCCTGTTCGCTGATCAGGCCGTTGGGATACTTCTGCAAGTAGGCGTAAAAGTCGTCTGCGCGCTGACTCTCGCGGATCTTGTCCCATTCGGCCTTTTCGACCAGAAACGCAGCCTCGCGCGATTTCGGATCAGGCTTGGCCACGGCAACCACCTTGCCGGTGTTGAAGTAGAAATCATCCTCCAGGCTGGTCGACTCCCATGGAATCTGCCGCCCTTGACTGGTCTTGCGCACCTGCAGGCGCACGCGCTTGAAAACATCCTCGATCCTGGATACCGGCTTCTTGATCTCGTCGAGCAGGAACCGGGTATACAGACCGTTTCCCTGCGCAGGGTCGCCATCTGCGGCCACATTGCCCGGCGCTGTCGCGTAGGCCAGGAAGGTACCGGTCGGCGCATCGACCGGCGACAGGCCCTTGCCCGATGCAGCATCGAGGAATGGGTTGTCGCGACAGGCATCGAGCACCAGGATGTTCATGCGGTTGCCAGCCCGCTTGAACGTGTCGATGACCTGATTCACATCCACCGCCTGCAAGGGCACGTCGGCGGATTGCGCCAGTCGCGCGTCCACCGGAACCATGTAATTGCGCCAGTCGAGTTGCAGGCCGTGGCCCGCATAAAACAGCATGCCGACACCGTTCCTGCCGGCCAGTGCCTTGCCGACGCTGTCGATCGCCGCGAACATTTCCGCGCGGCTGGCATCTCGGGCTTCGACAACGGTGAACCCGAGACCGCGCAGACTGTCGCTCATCGCACGCGCGTCATTGGCCGGATTCGCCAGTGGCGCACTGGCGTAGGCGCTGTTGCCGATGACCAATGCCACCCGCAGATCGACCGGCGCCTGCGCTTGCGCCGACAACAAGGACGCAGCAACTGCCAGCGCGGCGAAGATCAGCGACCGCCTACCACGTTGTACATTTCGCATGGAGTCCTCATCGGGTCAGTTGCCGAACGAACGCGATCGTTCCAACGAAACTAAATCATTCCTGCTGCCTTGTTGCCACCGCGCGGCTTCGCAGATCTCTGCATCAGCGGTTGCGTCAGGCAGGCGCCAGGCCCAAGGAACGCACCCTTACCGTGCGATAGACTTTAGCGCATGTTGCGATTTGGCGGCGCTGTTGTCAGCGTGATGTTGGCACTGTTGTCCGGACTGTCGCCATGGGTCGAGTCCTGGGACGCGCGGCTGCGCGATGCCCAGTTCCGGTTTCTGCGCGAGCACGCGCCACGAACCGTGACCAAGGATGTGGTGCTGGTCGGGTTTGATGAATCAACCATCAGGGCCTTGCCCGAACCACTCGCGTTGTGGCATGCCCACTTCGGCGCTTTTTTGCAGGCCATGGCAAGCGCCAAGGTGGCTGGCGTCGGTGTGGACGTGGTACTGCCCGATCGCAGTTTCGATGCGGTGTTGCCGGGTAACGACCGGCAGTTGATCAGCGGCATCGTGCTGGCGCGTCGCGCTGCCCCGCTGGTACTGGCGCGCACAGTGGATCCATCCGGTCAGGCAAGGCCCATCCATCGCCCTTTCCTGGGCGCTGCCGGCGAACAGTCCCTGGGCTACGCCTTGCTGCTCGCCGATGCAGATGGGGTGGTGCGACGATTCCAGGAGAACCTGGCACAGGATGCGGCAACCGTCGACACATTCGCCGGACTACTGGCGCGCCGTCTCGGTGTGCCCGCCGGACCGGGACTGATCGACTATGCCGCTGGCGCGACCATGGACTTCATCCCCTTGCAGCATGTTCTTGCCTGGCAAAGGGACGGTGAGGCAGATCGATTGGGTCAGTTGTTTGCCGGCAAGGTGGTGCTGCTCGGCAGTGTCCTGATGTACGAGGACCGGCATCGTGTACCGGCGCCACTCGCCTCCTGGGATCCGGACAACGCCATGGTTCCGGGGGTGGTGATCCATGCGCAAATCCTGCGCAACCTGATGTCCGGCGGCCTGGTCCAGCCAGCCCCGTTCTGGCTCATTCCCCTGCTTGTCGTGCTGGCCGCCCTGGGCTGGTTCTGGCAGCCACGCGTGGCGATTGCCGCCGGGGTCTTTGGCGCCATTGCGGTTGCGGCCTGGGGGTTGTCCACACTCGCTTTGCACCACGGCGTGGCCGTGTCGTTGCTCCCGTTGCTGATCGCGGCTGGTTCGGCGCTGGGTGCGCGGCAAGCCGTGGAAATGGCCCGTCGACTGCGCGAACGCGGGCAGATGCGGCGGGTCTTCGGGGGCTATGTCAGTCCGGCCGTCATGGACGAAATTCTGGCCGAGAAGATCGTGCCGGTCCTGGGTGGCGAGCAAAAATTTGCCTGCGTGATGTTTTCCGACATCCGGGGTTACACGACACGCAGTGCAGCCATGTCGCCACAGCAGACGATTGCATTTCTCAACGGCTATTTTGATCGCATCGTGCCGATCATTCATGACCATGGCGGCACGGTCGTGAGTTTCATGGGCGACGGGATCATGGCGGTATTTGGCGTCCCCAAGTCCATGGCGCAACCCTGTACAGCCGCAGTCGGCGCGGCGCAGGCGATGCTGCAAGCCGTGAAGCAGATGAACGCCGAGTTCACGCGTGACGGCGTGCCGTTGATCAGGATCGGTGTCGGACTGCATGCTGGCGAGGGTGTCGCCGGCCATATCGGCTCAGCTTCGCGACACGAGTACAGCGTGATCGGCGACGTCACCAATGTGGCGGCGCGTCTGGAAGGTGTCACCAAAGAGGTGGGCTACGACCTGGTGGTGTCGCGCGCCGTGATGGACCACCTGGGCCACTGCGCCGGCTTCGACGCCTTGGGACGGCGCGCCATCAAGGGGCGTGCGGCGGTGGAGGTCTACGGATTCGGCCCAACAGAGTCGCCCGCCACGCCTTGAAGCACGCTGCGAAGCCCGAAGCCACCGCAACCTGGCCAGCGCGCGTTACTGCGCCAGTGCCTTGAGCCGGCTATCGTCTGGCCGTTCGGCGGCAAGGGCGCGCCAGACCAGACGCGCCGCATCCTTGAGATCGACCTGGTCCAGCCAGGCTGCATAGGCGACACGCTCGGACACCGGCGCTGTGGGATCCGTTTGCATCTGCCGGGCTTGCTGGCGCAAGGCATCACCTGCGATCTGGAAATTTCCGACCGTCGACGTGGACCGCCCGCCTGGCAACTGGGCAGTGACGGTCCAGCGATAAGCCGACCCTTCGTTCAGAACCAGCGCAGCAGGCAATGAATAGGACGACTCGGACACAGTGGCCTGGTGCAACATCCGGCCTGTCTCGTCGGCCAGTTCGATCTGGTAATTCAGGCCCTCAAGTGGCCCCTGCCAGCGAAATGTCGGACTGCGCTCCAATATGTGGGTGGCATCGAGTCGTGTCAGCCGGATGCGCGTCAGGCCGCCCAGACTGCGCATCGCGACCGCGCCCTGAACCAGCCCGACGGGCCGAAGCCGCACCGACTTGCCGATGGCCGGCGTGCGTTTCTCCGGTTTGGCCCCGCTGATCACATCCGGGACGGCGCCGCGAAATGCCACAAGCGCGGGCCCTTTGAACACCCACTCATCTCCGGTATCGAACAGCAAGATGGTCAACATGGCGCCAACCGCCAGCTGCAACTGGGCCCCCACTTCGAGTTCGGACAGGATGGTGGCGTCGACCACCCGTCCGGAATGGCTGATGGTGGCCTTGCCCTGCAGGTCGGTCAACATGGCCAGCGGTGCAGCTGCCGCATTGGAGACAACCAGCCATGCCAGCAAAACGGACCCGATCGCGGTCCAGGCACGCATACGCTGGGCTGAACCAATGACAGCTGAATTCCGGGACCAAAGCGTGTTCACGATACATCTCCTTGCTGGGTAAATCACCCGACGCCTGCCAACGCGCGCAAGCCCAGCTGGGCCGCAACCTGCGATCAGCTGCCCAGCCTCTAGCTTAGCCGCGTTTGCGGGTCAATCCACCCCGTCAGGCTGCGCCGACTGTGCAGAAATCGACATCCCGCCGACGGCATCGACCGGCCAGGCAATGACGGACAATACGCCGCATCCGAAGCTCCGTGCGGAGCGGCTTGCACGGACCGTTGGCACAGGGGCCGCCGTGTGGCCAGGTTTCGACACGGGAGGCACGACGGCCATGATCGACGCACACTTCCACATCTGGCAACTGAGCCGAGGCGACTACGGCTGGTTGACGCCGGCCATGGGCTCCATCCATCGCGACATCGGCCTGGACGACTGGCGCGCCGCAAGTCGCCCTGCAGGCATCACCCGCGGAATGCTGGTGCAGGCCGCGCCAACCGAAGCGGAATCCCACTTTTTGTTGCAGCAGGCCCATGGCGCCGCCGATGTGGCCGGCGTCGTGGGTTGGGCCGACATGCTGGCGGTGGACGCGCCGAACCGCATCGCTGCGCTGGCGCAAGATCCGAAACTCAAGGGCCTGCGACCGATGTTGCAGGACATCGCCGATCCCGACTGGATTCTGCAGCCGGCGCTGGCACCGGCATTCGACGCCATGCTCAGCTGCAATCTGACCTTCGACGCGTTGGTCAAGCCAGTCCATCTGCCGCGCATTGCGGAGCTGGCAGCGCGTTATCCGACACTGCGCATCGTGATCGACCATGGCGCCAAACCAGCCATCGCCACCGGCCAGTGGCGCGACTGGGCCGATACATTGGAGCGGCTCGCACAGCAGCAGCAGGTCGTATGCAAACTGTCCGGCCTGTGGAACGAAGCCAAGGCCCCTGCGCCGCTAACGGCGCTCGAACCCTATGTCCGCCATCTGATGGCGTGTTTTGGTCCGGCCCGCGTACTGTGGGGCAGCGACTGGCCGGTACTCGAGGGTGCCGGCGACTATGGCGCTTGGCACGACGCGGCGCTGGCCTGGATCGATCCGGTGGACCATGACAACGTGTTCGGGGCCAACGCAACGCGCGTATACCGCCTTTAGCTTTTGTGGAGATTCAAAGCACTGCCGGACACGGACTTGGTACGATGTTGGCTGACTACCAGGACGCCCCATGAACGCTCCCTTGCACAAGGAACTGCCATCCGCCCTACTTGACGACGCCCGGGCGCTGGCCCATGCCACGGCGCAGTGGGATGATGACATCGTCGGTCAATTAAAGGATTACATCCGCATTCCGGCCAAGTCTCCCGGCTTTGACGCGCAATGGGCGCAACACGGTCATCTGGAAACCGTCGTGCGCCATGCCGCGCGCTGGATCGAGGCACAAAGGGTCGCTGGCCTGCGGCTGGAGGTCATCCGGCTCGAAGGTCGCACGCCGGTGCTGTTCTTCGAACTCGACGCCACACGGTCTGACAGCAGCGAGACAGTGCTGATGTATGGCCATCTGGACAAGCAACCGGAATTCACCGGCTGGCGCAACGACCTCGGACCCTGGACACCACATTACGAAGAGGGCCTGCTGTATGGGCGTGGCGGCGCCGATGACGGATACGCGGTCTACGCCAGCATCGCTGCAATTCAGGCGATCAAGGCACAAGGTGTGCCACATCCGCGCATTGTCGGCATGATCGAGACCTGCGAAGAAAGCGGCTCGTACGACCTGCTGCCCTACATCGATGCCTTGCGCAATCGCCTGGGCGATGTCGCGCTGGTGGTGTGCCTGGACTCGGGCGCCGGCAACTACGACCAGCTCTGGCTCACCACGAGCCTGCGCGGCATGGCCAGCGGCACGCTCAAGGTCGAGGTGCTGACCGAAGGCATCCATTCTGGTGATGCTTCGGGCCTGGTGCCGTCGAGTTTTCGCATCATGCGCCAGGTGCTGGACCGGCTCGAGGACAGCGCCACCGGTCGCATGCTTCCCGCGAGCTTTCACTGTGAGGTGCCACCGGACCGGCTCGCGCAGGCGCAGGCGACTGCTGCCATCCTGGGCGACGAGGTCATACGGCGCTTTCCCTGGGCCCATTACGACTGCGAAGGTGCACGCAGCTTTGTACTCCCCACCACGACCGACCCGTTGCAGGCGCTGATCAACCGCACCTGGACCCCGACCTTGAGCGTCACGGGTGCAGAGGGTTTTCCGGCATTGGCCGATGCCGGCAATGTGTTGCGGCCCTACACAGCATTCAAGCTCAGTCTGCGCCTGCCGCCGTTGATCGACGCGGCCCAGGCGGTGCAGGAAATGAAGGCTCTGCTGGAAGACAACGCGCCTTACCAGGCCAGGGTCACTTTTGACAGCAACGGTGGTGCCAGCGGATGGAACGCGCCAACCATGACGCCCTGGTTTGAGCAGGCCTTGCACGCCGCCTCGCAGGCGCATTTCGGCGCCGATTGCGGCTACATCGGCCAGGGCGGAACCATCCCGCTGATGAACATGCTCGAACGCGGTTTTCCCAAGGCCCAGATGATGGTCTGCGGCGTGCTCGGACCGCGCAGCAACGCGCACGGTCCGAACGAGTTTCTGCATGTTCCGTATGCCAAAAAGCTGACAGCAGCCGTGGCAAAGGTGGTTATCAGCCTGCCATGATGCCCATGTTTCTGTCGATCACCGTCGCGGCCGATGCCTGATACCAATTTCAGTCCGTTGACGGCGCGCGACGGCACCCATCTGGTGGTGATGGACTGGCCGCTGGACAAGGGGCCGGTGCGTGGCGTGGTTCTGATCGTGCACGGCCTGGGTGAACATGCCTGGCGTTATGACACGCTGGCGCTCCGGCTCAACAGCTGGGGATTTGCCGTGCGGGCCTATGACCAGTACGGTCATGGCGAGTCGATGGGTCAGCGCGGTGCGCTGCCCAGTGACGATCGCCTGCTGCAGGACCTGGCCGAGGTGGTCGACGAATCGCGCGCGCGCATGCACGACGAGACGCCGCTGGTTGTGCTGGGGCACAGCATGGGTGGCCTGGTGGCGGCGCGTTTTGTCTCGCTGGGCATGCGCAGGCTCGAAGGTCTGGTGCTGTCTTCTCCGGTGCTCGACCCCGGCCTGAGCGCGTTCCAGAAGATGTTGCTCGCCGTCTTGCCGCGGCTGGCTCCCAATCTGCGTGTGGGCAACGGCTTGAACCCGGACTTCATCTCGCACGACCCGCAGGTCGTGGCCCGCTACAAGGCCGATCCGCTGGTGCATGACCGCATCTCGGCCCGGCTGGCGTTGTTCATCGCGCAAGGTGGCCCTGCGACCATCGCGCGCGCGTCGCAGTGGACCCTTCCCACCTTGTTGCTTTTCGCCGGTGACGACAAGCTGGTCAACCCGGCCGGCAGTCGTGCATTCTCCAGGGCTGCGCCGGTCGACGTGGTCACGACCCACTGCTTCGAGACGCTGTACCACGAGATATTCAACGAGGCTGAACCCGCCCAGCAGCAGGTGCTGGACCATCTCAAGGCCTGGCTGGACGCGCGCTTCTGACCGTTTGCGATTCAGGCCGGGTACGCGTCCATCGGCGCTTGCCGAGCAAGGCGGTCCCTGCCTACAGGTTTTGCGAATGGCGTTTGCTGCGCACCAGCCACAGCAGACCGGCCGCCGTGATCGCCACCGGCGCCAGCGACCCCAGATTCAGCAGCCGCCACCCTTGCGTGGTGACCAGGGCGCCAGAGGCGAACGAGGTCACAGCCATCACCGCGAAGACACAGAAATTGATGGCAGCCTGCGCCCGGTCTTTTTCTTCCGGGCGATAGGCCTTGAGCGACAGGGTGGTGCTGGCCGTGAACAGGAAATTCCAGCCCACGCCGAGCACGAACAAGGCGATGACGAACTGGTGCAGTTCCACGCCGGACAAGGCAATGGCGATACACACCACATTGAGTGCGACGCCAACCGCCATGATCTGCAGGGTGCCAAATCGGCGGATCAGGTGGCCGGTGAAAAAGCCCGGCGCAAACATACCGATCACGTGCCACTGTAAGACCAGCGCCGCATCCTCGAAAGGCAGGTTGCAGACCTGCATCGCCAGTGGCGTAGCCGCCATCAACAGGTTCATCACGCCGTATCCCAGGGCCGCGCCCAAGGTGGACACGAGGAAAACCGGCTGGCGCATGATGGCGCTGAGCGGCCGACCCTGCGGGGCGCCGGCCAGCTTGGCTGGCACCGGCGGAAACTTCATCAGTGCCATCAGCACCATGGAGATCACCGCCACCACCGCCAAGGCCAGGTAGGCCCCGACAAACGGCGTCTCGGTCAGGCTGCGCGTGCGCGTGGCGATGTTCGGACCGATCACCGCGCCGATCAAACCCCCGGCGAGCACCAGCGAGACGGCCTTCTCGCGAAACTCCGGCGCCGCCAGTTCTGCAGCGGCAAAACGATACAACTGTCCATTGGCGTTGTAGTAACCGGCGATCACAGTTGCCGCGACCAGCAGCCAGAAGTTGTGCACAACCACCGCATAGGCACACAGCAACGCCGACACAAGCGCCACGGCCAGGCCGATCTGGAACGACACTTTGCGTCCCCACGCACTCTGCGTGCGTGCCACCAACGGCGTGCTGAGCGCGCCACCGACCACATAACCCATCACCGGCAAGGTCGCCATCCAGCCCAGCGGTGCCAGGCTGAATCCGATCAGGCCATTGATGGCGATGAAAATGATGTTGTTGGTCAGCAGCAATCCCTGGCAGACGGCCATCAGCGTGAGGTTTCGGTTCATGCCAGAAGTGTAAGAGCGGCCAGTGCCGCCGTCTCCGAGCGCAACACCCGCACACCGAGCGAGACCGGCTGAAATCCGCCGCTCAGGGCCAATGCCTCTTCGGCGGCACCCAGGCCCCCCTCGGGTCCGCACAGGAACGTCACGGCCAGCGTCACGGTGTCGGACGCCGCGTTCCAGTCGCGCAGGTCGCGCGAGCCCGGCTGCAGGGACAGTACCAGTGACGCGGCATCCTGTGGCGGTGCCTCGGCGCGCCGTTGCTGGAACCAGCGCGCCAGCGCCATCGGTTCGTGGATCACCGGAACACGGTTGCGGCCACATTGTTCGCAGGCCGCCACTGCGATGCTTTGCCAATGCGCCACCTTCTTCTGGCCGCGTTGCGCATCGAGTCGCACCACGGTGCGTTCGGTCATCAACGGCTGGATGCTAGCAACGCCCAGCTCGGTCGCCTTCTCGACCAGCCAGTCCATTCGCTCATTGGCCGGAATGCCGATGACCAGATGCAAGCGGTGGCGGGTTTCCCGCTCCAGTGGCGCATGGGCGCCCACCAGCACCTGCACCGACTGTCTGCCCATCCCCGTGACCATGGCCGCGTACTCGCCACCGATCTGCGCCGCCGAGCTGGCGCCAAACAGCGTGATGGCCGCACCCGGTTGCAGGCGCAGCACCTGAGCGTGGCGCGCAGCACCGTCCGGCAGTTCCAGTGTGATTCCCGGCGCCAACGGCTGCGGGCAGTAAAAGCGGGGTCCGGAGGACATCAGCAACGTGCCCGGCAGACCCTAGACCCGGCCAAACGCGTATCCATCTTGCGCTTCGACGCCCTCGACCGCCTCGATCAGCCGCAGCAGAGGCTTGAGCTCACCGTAACGCCCACATGTAGCGCGGATGTAGCCGATGAAGCGCGGCGTATCCGCCAGGTACTGGGGTTTGCCATCGCGTAATGTGAGGCGGGCGAAGATGCCGGCGACCTTGAGATGGCGCTGCAGCCCCATCCATTCGACGCCCCGGTAGAACAGACCAAAATCGTCACCGACTGCCAGCCCCGCCGCGCGGGCCTTCTCCCAGTAACGAATCGTCACGTCGAGTACGAACTCCTCATCCCAGCTCAGGAAGGCGTCGCGCATCAGGCTGGCGATGTCGTACGTGACCGGACCGTAGACCGCGTCCTGGAAATCCAGCACGCCGAGCCGGTGGTCGGATGGTTCACCGGGCTGCGCCGGCATCATCAGATTGCGCGGCATGAAGTCGCGGTGCACATAGACAGCGGGCCAGCTCAGGTTTTCGCGCACGATCAGCGCAAAGCTGCTGCGCAAGGTCTCGGCCATCCTGGCGTCGAGCGTGATGCCCCGATGCTGCTGCACATACCATTGGGGAAACAGGCCCAGTTCGCGCTGCAGCAAAGCCTCGTCATACGCTGGCAACAGACCGGGTTGAGAAGCCTTTTGCCAACCGACCAGGGCATCCACCGCATCCATGTAAAGACCCAGGTTGGCCTGCGGCTGCTCACAATCTATCGCGTGCATCATGGTGTGAGGCCCCAGGTCGCTGAGCAGCAAGAAACCCTGTGCCTGATCCCATGCCAGCACTTGCGGAACTCGCAATCCGGCCTGTGTCATCAATTCGGCCACGTGCACAAAGGGCCCGCAGTCTTCCTTGTCTGGCGGTGCGTCCATGATGATGCGCGTGCCATGCCCGCTGTCGATGCGCAGGTAGCGGCGAAAGCTGGCATCGGCCGAGGCCAGGCGCAGCGAATCGGGGACCAGTCCATGCGGCAGTGCGATCGCGGACAACCAGGCGTCAAAGGCGGCATGGCGCTGATTGTCGGGCCAGGCAATGGGGCCCGTGGCGGTCGATGGGAGGTCGTCAGGGAAGGCGGTATGGCTCATGGATAATCCATTCTACAAACCCGGTCCGAGCGGGCTCCGCAACTTTCCCGATTTCCAACCTGATTCCTGCAATGCGCAGTTCGATGCCAGCACCCGCACGCAAGGCCGCCAATCCGCTCCGCTCCAGGGTGACGCGGCAGTTGCCATGGTTCGCGGCGCTCGCCTGCCTGTCCGCCACGCCCGTATTGGCCCAGGTTCAGCCCGATCAGGCTCCGCTGCAACTCAAAAGCTCGCGACTGCTGCGCGAGGCCGTATCCGAGGGTGACCGCGATGCACAGCCGTCGTTCGTCAGCGGAGACGAGCTGACAAGCCGTACCGATCTGGAAACGGTGGTCGAAGGGAACGCGGAACTGCGCCGAGGTGATCTGGTGATCCGTGCTGACCGGCTGGAGTACTACCAACCCGACGATATGGCCAAGGCGCGGGGCAACGTGCGGATCAATCGCGCTGGCAACGTCTACGAAGGCCCTGAACTGGAACTCAAGGTCGAGTCGTTCGAAGGATTTTTCCGCAACCCGCGTTATCAGCTACTCAAGAGCCAGGGACATGGGCAAGCGGACCGCATTGACTTCATTGACGAGAAGCGCGCCATCATCCGCAACGCCACGTTCACCACCTGCAAGCGTGGTGGTCCTGACTGGATGCCGGACTGGATCATTCGCGCCGCCAGCATCAGCGTCGACAACGAAGAAGAGGTCGGACAGGCGCAAGGTGCCGTGCTCAGCTTCAAGGGCGTGCCTTTGCTTCCAGTTCCAGGCTTCACGTTTCCACTGAGCGACAAGCGAAAATCGGGCGCATTGCCGCCGACCGTCGGCATCGACAGCGTCAATGGTGTGGAACTGACTACACCGTACTACTGGAACATCGCGCCCAACCGCGACGCCACGATCTCGCCTTCGGTGATGAGTAAGCGCGGCATCGATCTGGGCACGGAATTCCGCTACCTGGAGCGTGACTACCAAGGCCAGTTCCGCGGGAACTTCATGCCCGGGGACAAGTTGCGCGACTCCAACCGCTGGGGTTACTCGCTGAACCACAGTGGCACCATCCGGACCGACCTGGCGGCCGTTGGCAACCTTGGCATGAGCCTCTCGCTGAACCGCGTCAGCGACGACAACTACTGGCGGGACTTCACGCGGGTCAGCCCTGGACTTACACAACGCCTGTTAGCCAACGACCTTGGCTTGGCGTGGTCCAGGGGAAACCTGTCGACCAGCCTTCGGATGCTCAAGTGGCAGACGCTGCAGGACGTGACGTCGCCGATCGTGCCACCATACGACCGACTGCCGCAGGTGGCGATGCGTTACGCGCGCTCGAACGTGAACGGTTTCGACATGTCGGTTGACGCCGACGCCACCCGCTTCAACTCCGACATAGCATTGACCGGACAAGTCAATGGCTCGCGCGCGTTCTCACTGTTCGAAGTATCGCGGCCCTGGGTCTCGCCGTCCGGATACATCACGCCCAAGCTGCGGCTGCACGCGACCCACTACCAGTTCAACGGCGCGCTGAGCACGGGCGCGACCTCGTTCAGCCGGGTCCTGCCGACCTTGAGCCTGGACAGCGGCCTGGTGTTCGAACGTGATACCGAGATCTTCGGGCGCGCATTTCGACAGACGCTGGAGCCCCGCGCCTTCTATGTGCTGACGCCCTATCGCGACCAGAGGGCGCTGCCGAACTACGACTCGGGCCGCAACGACTTCAATTTCGCCAGCATCTATACCGAGAACGCGTTCGTCGGCCACGACCGCATCTCTGACAGCCATATGCTGACACTGGGCGCCTCGACACGCCTGCTCGATCCGCAGACAGGTGCCGAAGCCGCGCGATTGGGCATTGCCCAGCGCGTGTTGTTCAAGGACCAGCGTGTGGTGTTGCCTGGCGAAGCGGCTTTGGCCAAGGGACTGAGCGATGTATTGCTCGGCGCCACGATCAATGTCGATCCGCGCTGGTCATTCGACTCGACGGTGCAGTTTGACTGGGACACACGGCGCACGGCGCGCTCGACCTTTGGGGCGCGCTACAGCCCCGGGAACTACCGCGTGGTCAGTGCAGCGTATCGCTATCAGCGCAATTCGAGCGAGCAGTTCGATGTCGCGTGGCAATGGCCGATCAACGACCTGTGGGGCGACCGGGGCCAGGACCTGGGCGCCGGCCAGGGCCAGGGAGCGGGACGCTGGTATTCCGTGGGCCGGATGAACTTCAGCATGCGCGACGGCAAGCTGGTGGATACGGTGCTCGGTTTCGAGTATGACGCCGGATGCTGGTTGGGCCGGGTGGTGCTGGACCGCACGTCCACCAGCACCTCGAGTGCCAGCAACCGCATCCTGTTCCAGCTTGAATTCGTCGGCTTTTCGCGCCTGGGCTCCAATCCGCTGGAGACCCTCAAGAAAAGCATTCCGCGATACCAGTTCCTGCGCGAGACCAGCGTGAGTCCGAGCAGGTACACCAACTACGACTGATGATGGGTCCGACATGAATTCTGGCTTTCTGCGCCCGGCGCTGGCGATCCTATTGGTTCTCGGCAGTCTTCCATCCCAGGGGCAGAACCTGCGCCTGCCAGGCGGCGGCGCAGCGGCTCCCGCCGTCGCTGGCTCGCCGGCAAGCACGCAGCGTGCGTCCGACTACATCGTGGCTGTCGTCAATTCAGAGCCGGTCACCAATTTGCAGGTACGCCAGGAGATGCAGCGTCTGGCCCAGTTCATGGTCCAGCAACAACAGCAGATTCCACCGAACGAAGTCCTCGCTGAACAGGCGCTGAACCGGCTGATCAGTGATCGCACGCAGATCCAGTTCGCGCGCGAAAGCGGCATCAAGATCGAGGAGTTTTCTCTAGACGAAGCCGAGTCGTCGGTGGCGCGCCAGAATCAGGTGGACACGGCCGAGATGTACCGACGGCTCATTGCCGACGGCATTTCGCGCAGCCAGTTCCGCAACAACCTGCGCGAGCAGATGCTGCTCTCGCGCGTGCGTGAGCGGGAGGTCACGCAGCGAATCCGGATATCGGAGCTCGACATCGACCAGTTTTTGAGGGAGGAGCAAGCCGACAGCAGCCAGTCAATGGCCGAGGTGAACATTGCGCACATCCTGCTGTCGCTGCCCGAGTCACCAACGCAGGCGCAGCTGACAGCCGCGCAGGACAAAGCGCAGCAAATCATCTCACGCGTGCGCGCCGGTGAAGATTTCTCGAAGTTGGCGCGCGAAATGTCGCAGGCACCTGATGCCGATGCGGGTGGCATCTTCGGGTTGCGGCCAGCCGGCCGCTATCCGCTCTTGTTTGTCGAGGCAATTCAGAAGATCGATGTGGGCGCCTTGACCACGGTGCGCTCCGGGGCTGGCGTGCACGTGCTGCGCCTGCTCGACAAACGGTCCGCCGGCGGGCCGGCCTCAACCGTGGTGCAGGCGCGGGTCAGCCACATCCTGCTGCGACCAACTGCATCGTTGAATGAAGCCGCCGCCACCGCGCGCCTGGGCGAGATGCGTCAACAGATTCTTTCCGGGCAGACCAGCTTCGAGGCTGCCGCCAAAGAGTTCTCCCAGGACGGCAGTGCTGCGCAAGGCGGCGACCTGGGCTGGAGCGTGCCGGGGCAATTTGTCCCGGAGTTCGAGGCTGCAGTTGAAAAACTCCAGCCCGGCGAGCTGAGCGAGCCGTTGATTTCGAGGTTCGGCGCGCACCTGATCCAGTTGCGCGAGCGCAGGTCCACGGCGCTGAGTCCGCGCGAACAACGCGAGGCCGTGCGCGGCCTGCTGCGCGAGAAGAAGTATGACGAGGCCTTCCTCGCATGGAGCCGCGAACTGCGTGCCCGCGCCTATATCGATATTCGCGAGCCACCGAGCTGAGCGCAGACATGGCGCAAGCACCCCGGAACCGAACCGGCACGGCATCCAGACACACGCGCCAGACCGCTGCTCCAACGTCTGCGCATGCGCCGCGCAAGCGTTTCGGCCAGCACTTCCTGAACGACGGCGGCATCATTGGCGCCATCGTGGACGCGATTGCGCCGCGTCCGGGTCAGACGGTGGTGGAGATCGGCCCCGGTCTGGGCGCCCTGACCCAGCCATTGGTGGAGCGGTTGGGGCATCTGATCGTGGTGGAACTCGATCGCGACCTGGCCGCCCGACTGCGTTCGCGCAGCGACCTGACGGTAATCGAGTCTGACGTCCTCAAGGTCGACTTCGCCGAACTGGCGAGAACTGCGGCAGCGAAAGTCAGGGTCGAAGACGCCGACGCGGCGTCAACCCTGCGCGTGGTGGGCAATTTGCCCTACAACATCTCCTCACCGATCCTCTTTCATTTGCTGACGTTTGTCACCCGCGTGCAGGACCAGCACTTCATGCTGCAAAAGGAGGTCGTTGACCGCATGGTCGCAACGCCGGCCACGGCCGCATATGGTCGACTGAGCGTGATGCTGCAGTGGCGTTATGCAATGGAAAATATCCTGCATGTGCCGCCGGAAAGTTTCACGCCACCACCCAGGGTGGACAGCGCGGTGGTGCGCATGGTACCGCGCCCCGACGCGCCCGCGGTGGATCTGCCCTTGTTGAGCCAGCTGGTGCAGGTTGCATTCAGCCAGCGACGCAAGCTGATGCGCCACACACTGGGCAGATGGCTGACAGACCGGGGATTTTCCGGCCACTTTGACGTGCAGCGGCGCGCCGAAGAGGTTCCGGTGGCCGAATACATCGGGCTGGCGCAGTCCTTGGCCGCCCCATAAGCAATGCCCGTCACGGGGACGGGCATTGTTGCTGCCGGACGCCGGCCATTGCCGGTCGACGCCGGCCGGAACGCGGAAGCGGTCAGGCGGTGGCCAGCCAGTACTCCGCGTTGAATGGACTGCTCATGCGCAGTGCCAGTGGGGACACATCCAACAACTTGTCTGTCGGCATTCTTTCGCCGGACTCGGTGGTCAGATGGATGCCCGACAGCTCTTGGCTGTTCTGGGTATCGCCGCTTGCCTCGTTCGCCCGTTCTGCTTGGCTGGTGGATGCAGAACGGGCTACAGAAAAGAATAGAAGCACCTGAACGGTATCTTCCGGTCTCCCCAGTAGTCGGATGCATCCCGGAAGATGTCGAGCAACTGCTCACGCGCTTCCTTGTCGAACTTGGCATTGGCAGGAATATGCTCGAGCACCGCCACGAATCCGGGCTGTGGCCCCGACTTGTGGACCGGGTCGGTCATGTTGTCGTACAAGGCATCGAAGTTCTTGCCGACATGGGCCGGCAGCGTGAATTGCTGCCCGATCATGTCGATGACATCCTGCTTGGACTGCGCTTGCGCCAGGTTTGCATAAAGGAAATGATGACCCAGCCCGCGCGCAGCGTTTTGAAGGTCCTGCACCCTGAAGGCTCGGATCGACTGGACTATATTGCTTCGCACACCGCGCAATGGCACCTCAGTTTCCTGACGAGTTGGTGGCATATCCATTCCCGTTTCATTCTCTAGATAAGACATATTCACTTCCAACAAAAATCTATCGCTTGATCACCCTAAAACTCGCGTAATGATCGGCCGTGTAGTAGCAGGTGTCGGGCTTCTTCGCTTCGCCGCCGCACACAATGCGTCGGGTTCCACGATGGCCCAATCCTGGCGTCTTCACGGTGTACTCACGGTAATAACCTCGGTGCCTGATCGGAAGCAGGCGCTCACGATTTCCAAAAACAGTCCCGTCCTTTTCATAAGGAAACGGACCGCCGCGTGCAATCAGTTCATAAGTCTGAGGGCCAGGGGCTGGAATCTCGGCAATCGAAATCGATGCGACTCTGTCCGGTGCATCGACCGGCGATCTGGCACCCACAAGACCCGAGAAAAGCGCAGCGGCAAATGTTAGGCCAGTAAGCCCTAACTTAATGCCGCTGAAAGACGCCATGCATCCACGCTCCAGAACCAAGGGTTAACCCGCAAATTGTTCGGGGGCTAGTGTCGCCTATCCGCCTTTAAAACGCAAGTGCCTGCACAAAAAGCGGGCATTTTGTGCGCCGCAGCAACGGGCCGAAAAGTCAGCACATGCTTATGTGCAAAGTCTCACCGATCGGCATTTGCGTCGGCAACCGTCAGCGCCGTCATATTGACGATGCGCCGCACCGTGGTGCTGGCCGTCAATATATGCACCGGACTGGCGGCCCCGAGCAGCACCGGGCCGATCGCAATGTTGCCGCCCGCGGCCGTCTTGAGCAGGTTGTAGGCAATATTGGCCGAATCAATATTCGGTAATACCAGCAGATTGGCGTTTCCGGTCAAGGTGCTGTTGGGCATCTGGCGGGCACGCGCCGCACCGTCCAGCGCGATGTCGCCGTGCATCTCGCCGTCGACCTCCAGCCAGGGCGCCTGCTCGCGCAGCAGCTCCAGCGTCTGGCGCATCTTGATGGCCGTGGGCTGGTTGCTGCTGCCAAAGTTCGAATGCGACAGCAGCGCCACCTTGGGCTTGAGGCCAAAACGCACCATTTCCTCCGCAGCCATGGCGGTGATCTCGCACAACTCGGCCGGGCTGGGGTCATAGTTGACATGGGTGTCCACCAGAAACACGAAACGGTCGGGCAACATCAGGCCGTTCATGCAGGCATAAACCGGGACGTCCTGCGGCGTACCGGGGCTGCCGCCCTTGCGCTTGCCTATCACCTGGTCGATGTAGTGCAGATGCATGGTCGTGGTACCCCAGGTGCCACAAATCAGTCCGTCAACATCGCCTTTGTGCAGCAGCATGGCGCCGATCAACGTCAACCGGCGACGCATCTCGATCTTGGCCATCTGCTGGGTCGTACCCTTGCGTTCGGTCATGCGGTGATAGGTCTGCCAGAAATCGCGGTAACGCGCATCGTGTTCGACATTGACGACGTCGTAGTCCAGTTCCTCGCGCAAGCGCAAGCCGAATTGTTCGATGCGCTGCGCAATGATTTTGGGCCGACCGATCAACGTCGGGCGCGCCAGCCCCTCGTCCACCACGATCTGGCAAGCGCGCAGCACGCGTTCTTCCTCACCCTCGCTATAGGCGACCCGCTTGCGCGCGGCACTTTTGGCGGCCGCGAAGATCGGCCGCATCGTGTTGCCGGATGCATAGACAAAACTCTGCAACCGTTCCCGATAGGCCATCATGTCCGGAATCGGCCGCAGGGCAACGCCGCTGTCCGCAGCGGCCTGTGCCACCGCAGGCGCGATCATCATCATCAAACGCGGATCGAAGGGTTTGGGGATCAGATACTCCGGCCCGAACGCCAGTTGCTGACCAGCATACGCCGCTGCCACGACCTCGCTTTGCTCTGCCTGCGCGAGTTCGGCGATTGCACGCACCGCGGCAATCTCCATCTCATCGGTAATGGTCGAGGCGCCCGCATCAAGCGCGCCGCGGAAGATGTACGGGAAACACAGAACGTTGTTGACCTGATTTGGATAATCGGTGCGTCCGGTGGCCATGATCGCGTCATCACGCACTAGTCTGACGTCTTCGGGCGAAATCTCGGGGTTCGGATTGGCCAGCGCGAAGATCAGCGGTCGGGGCGCCATCTTTCGCACCATGTCCTGCTTGAGCACGCCACCAGCGGACAGGCCCAGAAAAACATCTGCGCCTTCAATGACTTCCGTCAAAGTGCGCGCCTGCGTAGGCTGGGCAAACAGGCGCTTGTCTTCGTCCATCAGTTCGGTACGGCCTTCATAAACGACGCCGGCCAGATCGGTGACGAAGATGTTCTCGCGCGGCAAACCCAGTTTGAGCAACAGGTTCAGACAGGCCAGGGCCGCCGCGCCGGCACCGGACGTGACCAGCTTGATATTCTTGAAGTCCTTGCCCACCACCTTCACGCCATTGAGCAGCGCCGCCCCCACCACGATGGCCGTGCCATGCTGGTCATCGTGAAAGACCGGAATCTTCATCCGCTCGCGCAGCTTGCGCTCGACATAGAAGCAATCCGGTGCCTTGATGTCTTCCAGGTTGATGCCACCAAAGGTGGGCTCGAGTGATGCGATGATGTCGACCAGCTTGTCCAGATCGTGCTTTTCGTTGATCTCGATATCGAACACATCGATTCCGGCAAACTTCTTGAACAGCACCGCCTTGCCTTCCATGACCGGCTTGGCCGCCAACGGACCGATGTCGCCCAGGCCCAGCACGGCCGTGCCATTGGTGATCACTGCAACCAGATTGCCGCGGCTGGTGTAGCGAAATGCATTGCTCGGATCGGCAAGGATTTCCTCGCACGCTGCTGCGACGCCAGGCGAATACGCCAGTGCAAGATCGCGTTGCGTAACCAGCTGCTTGGTCGCGGTAACCGCGATCTTTCCGGGCGTGGGGAACTCGTGGTACTCCAGGGCCGCCTTACGCAACTCAGCGCGTTTTTCATCGGAACTGGGCATCGAATCGGACATACACAAACTCCTGCCATTTCGGGCAATTTGCGGCAGGCCTCAAGGGGGCGGGCGCGCCAGTCAAGGGCTGAAATTGTAGGGCCGGGTCAAATCAGCGTTGGGTAGCGCCCAGGGGCCAGGGTTGGCCTTGCGGGGCCGCGGCTCATGAGCCCGGCATCAGGGAGGCCCTGCGAAGAGCAAGCGAACGCAGGCGCGTGAATGCGAGGAGCCTGGATTGCGGTCATCCTTGTCAGGCGAAGCCGCGCAGCGGCAGGCTGTCATCGCGTTGCAACCAGTTGTCTGGCGAATAGCGGGTTCGCGCGTCGGTCGCGTGCAACGTGTACGCGTGACGCGATTGCGTCGACCGGTTGGCTGCGCTGTAATGGGGCAGCAGACCATGCAACACGACCAGCGAGCCGGCGGACACCTCGACCGGCACCGCATCGGGCAGACCGGGCCAGGGCGTGGTGTCGAGCGTCTTGATCTCCGCAACGTCGCCACGACGTACGAATCGCTCACGCAAGGGTCCGTGGTGACCACCCGGCTGCACCCAGAGGCAGCCGTTTTCACGGTGTGCGTCCTGCAGTGCGAACCAGAACGTGGTCACGCTGATCGGCGTGGTGTCAAAGAAGGTCGCGTCCTGGTGCCAGCGGACCTCGCCGCCGATGCCCGGCTGCTTGCAGATGACCATCGATTGCCAGATCAGTGGTTGCGCGAGCCCCAGGCTCGCGGCCAGATCCGCCAGATCCTGCCCATGCGAGAACCGGTCGAACACCGGGTCCAGGTCGTGCAGCGCATGACCGATCTTGTTGATCGACAAGGCCTTGGCCTGGCGCAGCTGGCCTTGTTCGTCAAAGGCTTCCTCTTCGAAGAAGCAGCGGATGGTGTTGGCGGAACCCAGAAAATAGTCATTCACCCGGCGCTGCTGCGCCTGTGTCGTGAATATTGCCTGCACACCCGCCGGATCGAACGCCTCGATGATAGCGGCGGCACGATCGCGCACAGCACCAATGGCGGCCGTATCCCTGAAGCGCGGCAGCACCAGGAACCCTTGCTCCCTGAAGTGCTGCGCGGATGTTGCGGTCATGGCAGCAGGGTGGCCGCTTCAGCTGCGCATCAATGCTTCGATGTCGGACACACGCACCGGCACACCCCGGCTGATCAGCTCGCAACCGTCCGCCGTCACGATGGCGTCGTCCTCGATACGGATGCCGATGTTGTGAAACTGCGCTGGCACCCCGTCGGCAGGCCGTACATATATACCCGGCTCGATCGTCAGAACCATGCCCGGGCGCAGGATACGCGCCGGCCGGTTGACGATGGTCTCGCCACTGAGTGCATCCTTGCGTTCGCTGGCCTGGCCCAGCTCGCTGGGCTCGAGATAACCGCCGCAATCATGCACGTCCATACCCAGCCAATGACCGGTACGGTGCATATAGAACTGGAAGTACGCGCGCTTGTCGATCACATCGTCCAGCGTGCCGACTTTGGCGCCGTCGAGCAGGCCCAGGTCCAGCATGCCCTGGGCCAGCACCTTGACACTGGCGTCGTGCGGATCGGTGAAGCGGGCACCACTGCGCGTGACGGCAACGGCCGCGTCCTGGCTCGCCAGTACCAGTTCGTACAGGGCACGCTGAGGCCCGGTGAAGCGGCCATTGGCCGGGAAGGTGCGGGTGATGTCACTCGCATAGCCGTCGAGTTCGCAGCCGGCGTCGATCAGCACCAGCTCGCCATCGCGGATCGGGGCCGTGTCGGCGCGGTAATGCAACACGCAGGCATTGGCGCCGGCGGCCACGATGGAGCCGTACGCCGGATACTGCGAGCCGTGGCGACGGAACTCATGCAGCAGTTCGGCGTCCAGGTGGTATTCACGCACGTCCTGTCCCTCACGCAACATGCGCGCCGACAGTTGCATGGCGCGGATGTGCGCGCCGGCACTGATCTGCGCCGCACGGCGCATCGTGTCCTGCTCGATCGCATCCTTGATGAGACGCATCTCGTCCAGCAATCCGCACAGATCGCGTTGTTGACCGGGGCACAAGGCACCAAAGCGCACCCGCGCGCGCAGCTGGCCGAGCCAGCCGTCGATGCGGGTTTCCAGGCCCTTGTGGATACCAAATGGATACCAGACGGTGTCACGGCCATCCATCAGTCGCGGCATTTGCGCATCTAGCTCGGCCACGGAAAACGCCGCGTCCACCGCCAGACGCTGCGGCGCATCGGCCGGGCCAAGCCGGTAGCCGTCCCAGATTTCGCGTTCCATGTCCTTGGGCTGGCAGAACAACGTGGTCTTGCCGTCGCCGGTGATGACCAGCCAGGCCTGCGGCTCCGCAAAGCCGCTCAGGTAATGAAAATAACTGTCGTGGCGGTACAGGTAGTCACTGTCACGGTTGCGGCTTTGTTCGGGCGCCGTCGGAACGATGGCGATGCCCTTCGGGCCCAGCTGGCGCGCGAGCGCCGCGCGCCGCTGCGGATGAATCGAATTCGTCATACTTGCATTGTCAGGATTCGGGAGGTTGATTGAGCCGGGCCAGGCGTTCGGGTGTACCGACATCGACCCAGGGACCAGTGTATAGCTCGCCGCTGACCAAGCCCTGGTCGACGGCCGAGCGCAGTATCGGCGCCAGCGGCGCTTTGACGCCATGAGGATTACCCGCAGCAATGGCGCAATACGGCGGCGCAAACAGGGGGTGGCGGTACAGGCCTATCGTGCTGTAGGTGAAGCGCGCCGCGCCATCGTTCGTCACCCGCGCGCCATCCGTCAGGCCGAAGTCGCCTGCCGGGTGGTGCGGCGGATTGGGCACCAACCAGATATGGGCCAGCATCGCGCCGGCGCGAAACCGGACCACTGCCTCAGGCGAGAACACAAATTCCGGCACGAACACATCACCGGCGAGGACCCAGAACGGATCGGACATTCGGGGCAACACACGCACGATACCGCCGGCGGTCTCCAGCGCACCGCCAAAGTCCAGGCCTTCGTCGGAATAGTGCATGCGGACCGGCCCGGCGGCAACGGTCTGGTCTGATTGTGTGACGCCAGTATGCGGATCGAACCACTCGCCGAAACAGGCCGAGATCTGCTCGCCCAGCCAGGCGGTGTTGACCATGAGGTCCGAAACCCCGGCACGCGCCAGCGCCTCGATCGGCCACTGCATCAGCGCCTTGCCATGCACCGGCAGCAGCGGCTTGGGACAGGCATCGGTCAGCGGCCGCATGCGCTCGCCACGCCCCGCAGCCAGGATGATGGCGCCGCAACTCATCGGCGCACCGTGAAAGAGACCGCGCAGCAGGCCGCGCAACAGAAGATAGACATTGGCCAGACTTTAGCGCCATTGGATCGAAACCGGACGGGCCGATACGCCGGCAGATGCGCCGACGCCCGGCCTGCGAAACGAGGGCCATGGGGGCGCGGGTATCGGGCAATTACCCGCAGAGGCGCGGCTGAACGATAAAATCCCGGGTTCGCGGCTCTTCGGGCCTGGCATCTTTTCTGATCACCCCACCATGACTACACCTCAGACTATGGCCAACGCCATTCGCGCCCTGGCAATGGACGCCGTACAGCAAGCCAACTCCGGGCATCCCGGCGCGCCCATGGGCATGGCGGACATGGCCGTGGCATTGTGGGGCCCAAAAACCGCGGGTGATCTGCCGGCCGGCATGCTCAAGCACAACCCGGGCAACCCGAACTGGTTCGACCGGGATCGCTTCGTATTGTCCAACGGCCACGCGTCGATGCTGCTGTATTCCTTGCTGCACCTGACCGGCTACAAGCTGCCGATGCAGGAGTTGAAGAATTTCCGCCAGCTGCACAGCAAGACGGCGGGTCACCCGGAACACGGCATCACGCCCGGCGTGGAAACCACGACGGGCCCGCTGGGACAGGGTCTGGCCAACGCCGTCGGCATGGCACTGGCCGAGAAACTGCTGGCGAGCGAATTCAACCGGGAAGACCATGCGGTGGTCGACCACCGCACCTATGTCTTCATGGGCGATGGCTGCCTGATGGAAGGCATCAGCCATGAGGCAGCCGCCCTTGCCGGCGTCTGGAAGCTGAGCAAGCTGGTCGCCCTGTACGATGACAACGGCATCTCCATCGACGGGCAGGTCGCGCCCTGGTTCATCGACAACACTGCACTGCGTTTTGTCGCCTATGGCTGGAACGTGATCGGCCCGATCGATGGACACGACGCCGCCGCCGTATCCAAGGCGATGGTCGAGGCACAGGCACAAAGCGATTTGCCGACCCTGATCATTTGCAAGACACGTATCGGCCAGGGTAGCCCGAACCGTGGCAACACCGCCAAGGCCCATGGCGAGCCGCTGGGGGCCGACGAAATCGCGCTGACACGCGAAGCACTGGGCTGGACCGAACCCCCGTTCGTCATACCGGCGGACGTCTATGCCGCGTGGGACTGCAAGACCAGCGGCACGGTCGCCGAAGCGGCCTGGGATCAGCGCTTCGCTGCCTACAAGGCGGCGCATCCGGAACTGGCCAAGGAACTGGTGCGTCGCATGAAGGGCGCTTTGCCACGCAACTTCGCGCAGACCGTGGTCGATACCGTGATCGCCGCTGACAGCAAGGCCGAGACCGTGGCCTCGCGCAAGGCCTCGCAGATCGCGCTGGAGGCGTTCACCTCCGCGCTGCCGGAAATGCTGGGCGGCTCGGCCGACCTGACCGGCTCGAACCTGACCAACACCAAGAGCACGCCAAGCCTGCGTTTTGACCTCGACGGCAAAGTGGCACAGAGCCCGGATGCCGATGGCAAGCTGATCGGCGGCCGCCACATCAACTACGGCGTGCGTGAATTCGGCATGGCCGCGATCATGAACGGTGTAGCGCTGCATGGCGGCTTCATTCCGTATGGCGGCACCTTTCTGACCTTCAGCGACTACAGCCGCAATGCGGTGCGCATGGCGGCGCTGATGAAGCTGCGCGTAGTTCATGTGTTCACCCACGACAGCATCGGTCTGGGTGAAGACGGCCCGACCCACCAGTCGATCGAACATGCCGCATCGCTGCGCCTGATTCCCAACCTGGACGTCTGGCGTCCCGCCGACACCGCCGAAACCGCGGTGGCTTGGGCCGTTGCACTGGAAAATGCGACACGCCCGACCGCCATGTTGTTGAGCCGCCAGGGTATCAGCTATGCACCCAAGGGTGCATGCCCGGCCGCGCCAGACGCGGCTGGCCTGGACGCCATCAGCAAAGGCGCCTATGTGCTGGCCGAGCCCACCGAAGTCGGCCTGCGCAGGAAGGCGCAGGCGGTCATCATCGCCACCGGCTCCGAAGTGCAGCTGGCGCTCAAGGCGCAGGAACTGCTGGCAACGCGCAAAATTGCGGTGCGCGTAGTCTCCATGCCCAGCACCACCACGTTCGACCGCCAGTCGGCCGCCTACAAGACCGAGGTGTTGCCGGCAGGTCTGCCGCGCATCGCGGTCGAGATGGGTGTGACCGATGGTTGGTGGAAATACGGCTGCGCGGCGGTGGTCGGCATCGACACCTACGGCGAATCTGCGCCCGCGCCGGTCTTGTTCAAGCATTTCGGTTTCACGCCGGAAAACGTCGCCGACACGGTGCAAAAGGTTTTGACCAAACGCTGAACGGCGTCTGGCAACGAATTTTCAGGTTTCAACCAACGGAGGTAAGGCAAATGGCTATCAAGATCGGCATCAACGGCTTCGGCCGCATCGGACGCATGGTGTTTCGGGCAGCGGTGCAAAACTTCAAGGACATTGAGGTGGTCGGCATCAACGACCTGCTTGAACCCGACTATCTGGCATACATGCTGCAGTACGACTCGGTACACGGCCGCTTCAAGGGCGACGTGTCGGTGGACGGCAACACGCTGGTCGTCAACGGCCGCAAGATCCGGCTGACCGCAGTCAAGGACCCGGCCGAGCTGAAATGGAATGAGGTCGGCGCCGATATCGTCATCGAATCCACCGGCCTGTTCCTGACCAAGGAAACCGCGCAAAAGCACATCAACGCTGGCGCCAAGAAGGTCATCATGTCGGCTCCCAGCAAGGACGACACCCCGATGTTCGTTTTCGGCGTCAACGACAAGACCTACAAGGGCGAGGCCATCATCTCCAACGCCTCGTGCACGACCAATTGCCTGGCCCCGGTGGCCAAGGTGCTGCATGACAACTGGGGCATCAAGCGCGGCCTGATGACCACCGTGCACGCGACCACGGCAACCCAGAATACCGTCGACGGCCCGTCGCACAAGGACTGGCGCGGTGGCCGCGGCATTCTGGAGAACATCATTCCGTCGAGCACCGGCGCAGCCAAGGCGGTGGGTGTGGTGATTCCCGAGTTGAACAAAAAATTGACTGGTATGTCGTTCCGGGTGCCGACCTCCGACGTGTCGGTGGTCGATCTGACGGTGGAGTTGTCCAAGGAGGCGACCTACGCCGAGATCTGCGCCGTGATGAAAAAGGCTTCCGAGGGCAGCATGAAGGGTGTGTTGGGATACACGGACGACAAAGTGGTTTCCACTGACTTCCGCGGCGAAAGCTGCACCTCGGTGTTCGACGCCGAGGCAGGCATGGCGCTCGACAGTACTTTCGTCAAAGTGGTCTCCTGGTACGACAACGAGTGGGGTTATTCCTGCAAGGTGCTGGAGATGGCGCGCGTAGTGGCTCAACAGGGCTGATGCAGTAGGTGCGCCGGCCGGCACACGCACAATCGAGCCAATTTCCAGCCCTCCACCTGCCCATCTTGATCCCATCCGACGCCGCACGGGGCATCCGTTTCTTGTGTGCCGGCGTGTTCGTCTTTTCATTGCAGGACGCAGTGATCAAGCAAGTCAGTGGCGACTATCCGCTGACCCAGGTGATGACGATACGTTCGATCATCGCGATCCCGATCCTGCTTGTCATGGTGCAGCTCGAGGCCGGCTGGCGATCGATATTCACACCACAATTCAAGTCCCTGGTGCTACGTGCTGGCCTCATGTTTGGAGCCTACACGAGCTATTACATGGCGTTTCCGGCGATGAACCTGGCCTATGCAGTAGCCTTGTATTTCACCGTTCCTCTTTTTGTCACCGCATTGGCGGGCCCGTTCCTGGGTGAACGGATCGGCATAAGGGTTTGGGCGGCACTCGCCGTCGGCTTCAGCGGCATTGTCGTGATCCTGCAGCCGGGCAGCGGGCTTTTCGAATGGGCGGCGTTGTTGTCGCTGACATCGGCACTGATGTACGCGACCTCCATGCTGATGGCAAGGCGCATCGGTACGGCGCAACCGGCATCGGTCATGACTTTCTATCAGAACTGGGTTTTTCTGGCCGGTGCGCTCGTGATTGCCGCCTGCACCCATTGGCTTGGCATCGAGGACGCGGGCCACCCCAGCATCACCTTCCTCGTGCGGCCCTGGGTCTGGCCCACCTTCGGTGATGCCTTGCTGATCGCCTCCTGCGGCGTCATCGCATCGGCAGGCATGTTTCTCTTGACCAACGCCTACCGTATCGCGCCGGCCAATCTGGTCACGCCGTTCGAATACACCGGCATTTTGTGGGCGCCACTGTGGGGGTTTCTGTTTTTTGACGAGGTGCCGCGGTCGACGACAGTTCTCGGGGCCCTGTTGATCGTCGCTGCCGGTATCGTTGCCTTGCGTGAGGCGCGAAAATGATCGATCAAAAGAGCCTGACCCTGAACCACCGGACTCAAGGGACCCGCAACATGAACGTGATCCAAACCATCCACATGGCATTCGAGCGACGGGGCAAAGAGAACTACGGCGAAGGCGTGAACCAGCTCGAACATGCAGTCCAATGCGCCGCATTTGCGCAGCGCGACGGCGCGAGCGACGTTCTCATCGCCGCAACTTACCTGCACGACATCGGCCACCTGTTGCACGACCTGCCGCAGGACATTGCCGACGCCGGTGTCGATACCCAGCACGAAGCCACTGGCTCAGCCTGGTTGTCGCAATATTTCGGCCCCGAACTCACTGAACCGGTGCGTTTGCATGTGGCCGCCAAACGCTACCTGGCAGCCACCGAAGCGGGATACTTCGACCTGTTGTCGGATGCGTCGAAGCTCTCGCTCAAGCTCCAGGGCGGCGTGATGACACCGGAGCAAGCCAAGGCGTTTGAAGCCGAGCCATTTTTCGCGGATGCCCTGCGCCTGCGACGCTGGGACGAAGAGGGCAAGATTGAAAACTACCAAGGCCCGAGCCCGTCGCATTTTGAAGCCATCGTGGCGCGCTGTGTGCGCGGCTGATCATCGAAACGGCCGGCATCATGCCGTAGACCCACATACCCGCGCAGCAACAACGCCGGCGCGGGTGCGGGCGATGCGCCTTACTGCGGCTTGATGCCCGCCACCTTGATCACCTTGGTCCAGGTGTCAAGTTCCGACTTCATGAAGGCGGCATAGGGCTTGGCGCCCTGCGCCGGAATGATGAACCCCACCGATCCCATGCGCTGCTTGATGGCGTCGGACTGCATGATCTGCACCATGGCCGCCTCGATCTTGTCGACGATGGGCTGCGGCGTTCCCTTGATCGCCGACAGACCCGACCACGACAAGGCTTCGAAGCCGTTGTAGCCGGATTCGGCGATGGTCGGAATGTCCGGGTACAAGGGGTTGCGTTGTGCGCTGGTCACGGCGAGCGCCCGCATCTTGCCGGCCTTGACATGCTGCAGCGCGGCGTCCTGGTTGATGAACATCATCGGGATCGTGCCACCGAGCAGGTCGCTGAGCATCGGGCCACCGCCTCGGTAGGGAATGCCGGTCATGAAGATGCCGGCGGTCTGCTTGAACAGCTCCATCGCCATGTGCCCCGAAGCCGCATGTGTAAAGCCGTAGTCGAGCTTGCCCGGATTGGCCTTGGCATAGGCCACGACATCCTTGACCGACTTGAACGGCGTGTCCGGATGCACCACCAGCACGTTGGGTCCGGAATGGACCTGCGTGATCGGAATGAAGTCGGTCATCGAGTTGTACTTGAGGTTGGGATCCAGACCGTGGGCGACGGCGTTCTGGCCCACACCGGTCTGCACCAGCGTATAGCCGTCCGGTGTCATCTTGGCCGCGCGTTCAGTGCCGACGATGCCGCCAGCACCACCGATGTTCTCCACCAGAAAGGGCTGCTTGAAGTGCTTGCCGAGCTCGTCGGCGATCATCCGGGCCATGACATCGCTGGTGCCCCCAGGCGGGAACGTCACGATGATCTTGACCGGCTTGCTGGGATAGTCGGACTGTGCGAATGCCGCCAGGGGCGCGGTCGCGCAAAGTGCCATGCCAATGCCAAGGGCAACGAGTTGTCTGCGAATCATGGTTCTGTCTCCGGGTTGTTGATTTCAAAAGCGTGTAAGGGGCTCAGGTCACCGGCGCCGGATTGAACAACACCAGCGCGTTGTGCAGCTTCCAGTGCTCGGCCCAGGTCTTCTGGCCACTGGCGACCTCCAGCATCATGCGAAACAGCTCCCAGCCCATCTGCTCGATGGTCATCTCGCCGGTGGCAATACGCCCGGCGTCCAGGTCCATCAGGTCGTGCCAGCGCCGCGCCAGGTCGCTGCGTGTGGCCACCTTGATCACCGGCACCTCGGCCAGGCCATAAGGCGTGCCGCGTCCGGTGGTGAAGATATGCAGGTTGATGCCGGCGGCCAGTTGCAAGGTTCCGCAGATGAAATCGCTGGCGGGCGTGGCCGCGTACAACAAGCCCTTTTGCAAGGCCCGTTCGCCAGGAGCCACCACGCCCATGATGGG
>Ga0105047_10001199_pt1 | contig 46216 bp, 26 predicted proteins | sample MAT04_FD_78384 | JGI IMG/M metagenome (GOLD analysis project Ga0105047, IMG submission 78384) | Freshwater microbial communities from Lake Fryxell liftoff mats and glacier meltwater in Antarctica - MAT-04 (megahit assembly) | ecosystem: Environmental > Aquatic > Freshwater > Ice > Liftoff... | reverse complement strand
GCGCCCTCGGCGTCGCGCTGCACGCGTGTGCCAAAGGGCCGGGCCAGGGGCTCGCCGACAAACACACCCTCGCCCGGCCAGGCCACGCTTTTCCAGTAGGCCTCGATCAAGGTGTCGCCATCGGCATAGTTGCCCATCAGAATGCCGGGATGCGGGAACTTGCCCAGGTGGTTGCAGGGCTCCACCACCGTGCCATAGCTCGCGGTGGCGCCGCCCTTGAGCCATTCCAGCGCACTCATCTGCAGTTTGTTGCCCAGCAACTGGCCACCGACGGACGTCAGGTGGTCGGCCGGAGCGCCAGGCAGAAAGCGCAGCGTCGGAATGGCCGGCACGGTAACGGCGCCGGTGAAATACCCCAGCACGTCCGAGCGCTCGAACGCCCGCATCGCTGGCAGGATGTCGAACCGCAGGCCGCTGATCTGTCGGGCCGTTTCGTCGAACCCGACCGCGCGCACATTGCGCGCCACATCCTCGGTGCGCACCAGGTACACCGTGCCCTGGGGGTAGCGGTAGTCTGCGGCGACACCGCGCTCGATCAGCTGGCGCACGTCGCTGACCGTCTCACCCGCCAGCAACATCGCCGGCCGCGGCATCGGAAGGTACTCGGGCACGCCGCGGCCGTTGTTGAAGTAGCGGCTGGCGCGCGTCGGGCCGCAGGTGGCCGAGCAGAACGCCTCGTCATAACCGAACGCAAACGCCGACGTGATGCCCATGCAACCGGCGCGCCAGGGCCGCGTCCAGGCCAGTGCGTAAGCCATGATGCCCGGCGGCAGCTTGCGCTGGACTTCCGCGTACACGCGCTCGAATTCCTCGCGTGGCAATGCGTCCTTGTCGTGGGGGAAATCCACCTCGATGACATTGGTCGCCGGGATATCGCGCCGCTGGCGGTAGTACGTTGCGACCTCGACGCTGGCGGGGTCAGCGGTGTTGACGATCAGGGCCAGGCCACTGGCGTCCAGGGCCCGGGCGTGAAAAGCTGTTGCAATGAGGTAGCAAAAGAAGAGGCTCCGTAGGCAAAGGGACATGGGACCGACGTGCGAGCAAGTGGACTTTGACTGGTTCGGATGGGTGTTGCGAAATTGTAAAGAGCATCGTCAGCGTCGTGTGTCGCAGGAGGAAAAGAACATCTGCCCTGAACGCCCATTCTCAATTCCTGGGGCCATCCCGATCCCAACCCCGCCCGTGGTGATTGTGATGCCGCCAGTGCTGCCGGCGCTCCCACTCGGCACGACGCCAGCCGGGGCCGTTGTAGTACGAGTAGCCGTAAGCCTGCGGCTGCACATAGATGGGCGCGGGTTGTAGGTATACCGGTGCCGGCTGCAGGTACACCGCCGCTGGCTGCACATAGAGAATCCGCGGCTGCACGTACACCGGTTGCGGCGGCAGGTACACCGGCCCTGGGTGCACATAGAGAGTCCGCGGCTGCACGTACACCGATGCCGGCTGCAGGTAGACGCCCGGCGACGAGATGCCGATCGACCAGGTGATGTCTCCGCGGGCGTGCGCGATCGATGCCATGCCCACGGCTGCAACGGCCAATACAGCCATTGCAGCAAATCGGTTGCGGGTCGAGGTGCAAGAGGGGGAGGATCGCATGGTGTTGCTCCTGGGGGTGGTATGGCTGCATGGTGCGCCGCGCTGCCTGAACCCGAGCTGAATGGAACCGATGTTGTCGGCCGGCTTCATTCGCCCGGTACCTGCGGGGCTACCAGCTCAAGGCGCAGGCAACACGACCTCGACGCGGCCACCGCCCCAGTCCGAGCGCGACAGGGTCAACTGGCCCTGGTGGCTGGCGACGAGGTCGTTGACTACGGCCAAGCCGACGCCGTGGCCGGGCACCTTTTCGTCGGCTCGCACATGCAGTTGCAGCACCGCCGTGGTGTCGTCGCCAAACCCGTCCCCATCGTCGTCGACGCGGATGTGCAGGCCAAGCGGATTGCTTGCCACGCGCACGCCGACGCGGTGCGTGGCCCATTTGGCGGCGTTGTCCATCAGGTTGCCCATCAGCTCGAAGGCGTCGCCTTCGTCGATGCGCCATTCCAGCTCGGGCAGGCAGTCCAGTGTGAAGTGCAGACCGTCGGGCTTGTCGCCGTACACCTTCGCCAGCGCATTGCGGATGCGCTCCAGCAACGGCTGCAGACGCAGATACGGTGCAAACCGCGCCGCGCCGCTGGCACCGGCCCGGCCCAGTTGGTGCTGCACAATGTCGTCCATGCGCGTCACCTGCTCGGCCACCGCGACAGGCAGGCGCTCGGGTTCACCCAGGGCGCTGCGCAGCACGGCCAGCGGCGTCTTGAGGCTGTGGGCCAGGAAACTCAGCGCCTCCTTGTAACGCGTCTGGCGCAGGCGTTGCTGGCGCATCAGCGTGTTGAGGTTGTCGGTCAGCGCGGCGATCTCGCTCGGGTACCGCTGCACTACTTCGGTCTGCTCGCCGTGTTCGATGCGCAAAATTTCCTGCGCTACGCGCCGCAGCGGCGCTAGCCCCCATTGCAGCAACAGCGCCTGCGACAGCAGCAGCAAAACCGCCGCGCCGCCCAGCCAGCTCCATAAGGTGCGCTCGAACACCGCCACCTCACGGTCGAATGCCGCCCGGTCCTCCAGTACCGACAGTACCAGCGGCACGGTCTGCGTGCCTGCGGACCATTGCACCCCATAACCCACCGCCAGATACTGGCCTGCGCCCCTGGCCTCGCCGACCGGCCCGGCGACCGACAGGGCGCGGCCGTCTGCACCCAGCATGTCGTAACGCCATTCCCCCACGGGTACCATCTGCTGGAACGGCGCGTGGGTCGCCACGGCCGAGGGCGAGCGCCATTCTTCGCCGCGCGTCGGGTTGCGCACGCTGGCATACAGGCCCGAGCCCGGCAACGACAGGCGAGGCTCGGGGAACGACGTCGGCATCACGAGTGCCCCACTGGCATCGACCTCTGCGCCGGCCAGCAGCAGGTAGACCGTGCTTTGCAGTTGCGCGAAGCGGGCGGCGCGCACGCTGTCCGCATGTGCGCGCTGCACCGCCCAACCAGCCGCGGCCACAAAAGCCACCAGCACCAGCGTGGCGCCCAGCACCAGGCGCGCACGAATCGAGTCTTTCAGGAGGGCACGCATGGCGCGCGTCACCGGTGGCGCAGCGCTGGCCGGGCGCCCGCGTCGCTCATGCCAGCGTCAAACGGTAGCCGCGCCCGCGCAGGGTTTCGATCGGCGCCAAGGTGCCGGCCGGGTCGAGCTTGCGCCGCAGCCGGCCGATCAGCACTTCCAGCACATTGCTGTCGCGGTCGTCGTTGTGCGGGTAGAGGTAATCCGACAGCTCCTGCTTGCTCACCACCCGCGCGCGCTCGCGCGCCAGGAACTCGAGCACGCGGTACTCGAAGGTGGTCAGCTCCACCAGTGCGCCATGCAAGCGGACATGTTGCGCCGAAAAGTCGATCGCCAGCGGCCCGAGCGTCAGCACGTCCGACGCGGCATGGGTTGCACGGCGCAAGAGGGCCTTGATGCGTGCCGCGAGCTCGGGGTATTCGAAGGGCTTGACCAGGTAGTCGTCGGCACCAGCTTCCAGGCCCGCCACCTTGTCCTGCCAGCCGCTGCGCGCGGTCAGGATCAGAATCGGCAGGGTGCGGCCATCGCCGCGCAGCTGCTGAACGATGCCGATACCGTTGATCTTGGGCAGGCCGAGGTCGACGATGGCCAGATCGACCGGGTATTCGCGCGCCTGGAACAGGCCGTCCTCGCCGTCGGCGGCCTGGTCGACGCGGTAACCGTCGGCCTCCAGCCGGCGCGCCAGCGTGAGGCGCAACGGGGCTTCGTCCTCCACCAGCAACAGGCGCATGGGTGGTCGGCCCTACCCGCCCTGGCCCGACACAGCGTCGATGAACAGCACGCGCACCTCACCCCTTTGCGTGACCACCTTGACCCGCCATACCGGCCGGAGGCCGGACTCGGCGCGCTCCACCGACAGCACCCGGCCACCACTCTGGCGTTGCGCCACGGCGGCGGCCTGCTCGCGGCTGACCTCGGCCCAGGCGGGCGTAGCCACGCCCGCCAGCAAGCACGCCACCAGGGCGCAGCCAGCGAGCCGGCGCTGGGTGCGGGCAAGCAACATCATCTTCGGGCGGTGAGGGCCAGGGGCAGACACACCAGCATCGTACTACCGCGCCACCGGATCCACCGACACCCGCACCTGCAGGCTGGGGCCGGGGTCCTGTGGCAGCAGCGCGTTGAACTGCTGGCCACGGTACTCGTACGCCACCTGGTAACCGGTGAGGCGCTGATGCACCTCGTTGACCGTCCGGCAGGTCTGTACCTGGCGCGGCGGAAGCTGCTCGTAGCGGTCGCCACCCCGGTCGCGGTTGGCCACGCGGTCACCGGTGAAGGCGCCCAGCACCGCACCCAGTGCGGTGGCCGCCTCGCGGCCATGCCCGTTGCCCACCTGGTTGCCCACCAGGGCCCCGGCCAGCCCGCCGACCACGGCACCGCCGTAGCCCCGCGGAGCCTCGACGCGGCGGGTCTCGCTGACCCACTGGCTGGTGCATTCCTGGCGCGGTACGGTCACGGCGTCGTATTGCGGCTGGACGCTGCGTACCCGCGCGGTGTCGAAATAGGTGTCGGCATGGGCCGCCACGGCGGCGGCGGCGAGTACGGGAAGAAGGAAGAGTCGGTTCATGGTGAGGCTCCAGGGGTTGCAATGGCTCCCATGATGCCGCCACCTGTGTGAACGCAGCCTGAACCAAACGCAGAAACCGGTGCCGCGACCTGCGCCGTGGCGGGGTTGACGCCCCGTAGGCTGGCGTCAGGCAGCCAGCTTGAAATGTGCCGAGGGCATCAGCGTGCGCGTACCCAGCGGACGCACGGCGTCGCCGATGGCGCCGATGTGTTCGGGCGTGGTGCCGCAGCAGCCGCCGACGATGTTCACCAGCCCCTGCTCGGCAAACTCGCGCAGCAGCCGGGCGGTGACCTCGGGCGTCTCGTCAAAGCCCGTCTCCGACATCGGGTTGGGCAGGCCGGCGTTGGGGTAGCAGCTGATGAAGGTGTCTGGCGCCACGCGGTGAAGTTCCTGGATGTAGGGGCGCATCAGTGCGGCACCCAGCGCGCAATTCAGCCCGATGGCCAGCGGGCGGGCGTGGCGCACGCTGTACCAGAAGGCGCTGACAGTCTGCCCGCTCAGGATGCGGCCCGAGGCATCGGTTACCGTGCCGCTGATGATGATCGGCAGGCATTCGCCGGTCTGCTCGAACACCTCGTCGATCGCGAACAGCGCCGCCTTGGCATTGAGCGTGTCGAAGATGGTCTCGACCATCAGCACGTCGCTTCCGCCCCGGATCAGCGCCAGGGTCTGCGCATGGTAGGCGGCGCGCAGCTCCTCGAAGTGGACGTTGCGGGCGCCAGGGTCGTTCACGTCCGGGCTGATGCTGGCCGTCTTGGGCGTCGGGCCGAGGGCGCCCACCGCGAAACGCGGTTGCGCCGATGTCGAGAATTTGTCGCAGGCGGCGCGCGCCAGCCGGGCCGACTCCAGGTTCATTTCGGCGGCCAGATCGGCCATGTCGTAATCGGCCTGGGCCACGCTGGTGGCGCCAAAGGTGTTGGTCTCGATCAGGTCGGCGCCGGATGCCAGGTAGGCTTCGTGGATGTCGCGGATGACGTCCGGCCGGGTCAGGCTCAGCAGTTCGTTGTTGCCTTTCACGTCTTTGTGAAAGTCGGCGAAACGCGCACCGCGGTACTGTGCTTCGTCGAGCCGCAGGCGCTGGATCATGGTGCCCATGGCGCCATCCAGAATGGCGATGCGTTGGTGCAGGATGCCCGCCAGGGCCTGGCCGCGGGTGTAGGCTGGAAGCTTCAATTGGTTTTCTCGGATCCGTTGATGTATTCGGCGGGCTTGGTCTGCCCGTTCGCAAAGGTGTGCACACCTTTGCCGTGGCGCACGCCGGCCCCGAATGATCCCACGTACTTGTCGCCATTGCCAAAGAAGTGGGTACCTTCGCCCGACTGTGTGCCCGCGCGGAAGCTGCCGTCGTAGCGTTCGCCATTGGCAAAGTGGTGTATGCCCCGGCCGTCCTTGACGTTGTTGCGGAACTCGCCCTCGTACCGGTCGCCATTGGCCAGCAGCAGCTTCCCCTGGCCGCTGAACAGGTTGCGGATGAACGGGCCTTCATACCGGTCGCCATTGGCAAATCGGTACACGCCCCGCCCTTGTTTGATGCCGCGCTCGTATTCGCCGTCGTAGCGGTCTCCATTGGCGTAGACGAAGCTGCCGATACCCTGGTACAGATTGTCGGCGAAGGCTCCTTCAAAGCGGTCCTTGTTGGCAAATACATAGATGCCCTGGCCGTGTTTCTGGCCCCGCACATAGTCGCCCTCGTAGCGGTCGCCATAGGCGAAAGTCATCACGCCCTTGCCAGTGAAGGTGTTGTCGAGCAGTTCACCGACGTAGCGGTCGCCATTGGCGAACAGGTAGCTTCCCTTGCCGCTGCGCATTACACCGACCGTTTCGCCTTCGTAGCGGTCACCGTTGGACAGGGTGTAGCTGGCCATCGTGCGGCTGGTGCCGCCACCGGCAGGCGGTTGTATCAGTGCCAGCGCTGGGGTTGGCGCTGGTGCAGCAGCCACAGGTGGGAGCGCAGCCGCAACCGCGGTTGCCGGGCCGGGGCTGCCGACCACGGGAGATGTCGGCGCCACCGACACATTCACTGCCGCCTGCACCGGGCCTGCCGACGGGCCAGGCCGCGCGCGCAGCCGCGAGATATTGGCACGGGCCAGGCCCGCGTAGCGCCCGCTGGGGTAGGTGCTGAGATAAGCCTCGTAGCCCTCGACGTTGTCCGGTGCCTTGGTGTCCTGCCAGAACATGTCTTCGCGGGCGCCTTCACTGGCGGCATTGGCACTGCTGGCAGCAGCGGGCGTGCCAGCAGCCGGGTTGAAGAAATAGAACTCGCCCGTCGAATCGTTCACGATCAGCGGCCGCTGGTCGTGGTTCACGGTGCGCGCCAAGCGTTCCACCGAGTTTTTCACTTCGAGTGCCAGCGCCTCCACATTCAGCCCGGGCCGGCGCATGCGGGCAACGAACTCGCGCGTGAACACGCCATTGGGGTTGGTGTCCTTGTCGTGCAGCGAGTCCAGCGCCTTCTGGTTCTTGCCGGCCGAGAACACCACCATCTGGCCCTTGGCCAGGTCGGGCGCGTTCAGTCCGCGCGCAACGCCGATGGTGCGCCCGCGCGAGCGCAGCGGGTTGTCGCGGCAGGCGTCGACGATGATCAGGCTGAATCGCGGTTTGACCTTGTCAAGTTCCTCCAAAAGGCCGTTGACCGAATACGAGACCTTCTCGATCTGCGACTGAGTCTCGCCCTCGACATCGGTCGGCAGCAGATAACTGCCACGCTCGGTCTGCACCCCGTGGCCGGCATAGAACACCGCCACTTCGTCACCGCCCTTGACCAGGTCGAAGAAGGCCTCGAAGGCCACCACCATCTGCTTGAAGTTCAGGTCGCGGTGCTTGCGGACCTCGAATCCGGCCGCTGCCAGCTCGCGGGCCATGGCGTCGGCGTCGTTGCCGGCCTTCTCCAGCCGGGGGACCTGCTGGTAGTTGTCGTTGCCGATCACCAGCGCCACGCGCTTCGCGTGCGCGGCCATACCCCATCCCAGCAACAGGGTCAGGGCGCACAGGCGGGCTAAGCAGCGAAATCCAGGTGTCATCGGGCCGGCGACTTGTCAGAGGCAGGGGCCATGCGGGGCGCAGGGAAGGCATTTCAGTGTACTCCAGCGTACTTGGGGTTTCCTGCCTCCGCCTCTGGGGGGACGCACGGCGCCATAGGACCCCACCAGCAAGCAGTGACCCGGCTGGTCTGCCCTGACAATACGCCGATGGGAACTGCAAACTCGTGAGCACCGTCACTGACCGCCTGGCCGATGGGCCATCGGCTGCCCACACCGCGCTGCGCGAAATCTTCGGCTATGCGTCGTTTCGTGGCCCGCAGCAGGACGTGATCGACCATGTGGTGGCCGGGGGCGACGCGCTGGTGCTGATGCCCACAGGGGGCGGCAAGTCGCTGTGTTACCAGATCCCGGCGATCGTGCGCCAGCGTGCAGGCCTGGGGACTACCGTCGTGGTCTCCCCCCTGATTGCGCTGATGCACGACCAGGTCGGCGCGCTGCACGAAGCCGGGGTGAGCGCGGCCTTTCTCAATTCGACACTGACGTCCGACGAGGCCACGCAGATCGAGCACCAGATGATGCGCGGCGAGCTGACCCTGGTGTACGCCGCACCGGAGCGTGTCACCACCCCGCGCTTTCTGGCCCAGCTCGACGCCATGGTCGCGCGCGGCAAGCTGAGCCTGTTTGCCATCGACGAGGTGCATTGCGTGAGTCAGTGGGGGCATGACTTCCGCCCCGAGTACCGCGCCTTGACCGTCCTGCACGAGCGCTACCCCTCGGTGCCGCGCATGGGCCTCACGGCCACCGCCGATGCCCTGACGCGCGAAGACATCGTCGAGCGCCTGCAGTTGCAAAATGCGCGCGCCTTCGTCAGCAGCTTCGACCGCCCCAATATCCGCTACACCATCGTCGAAAAGAAGGACGCCACCGCGCAGTTGCTGCGCTTCATCCAGTCCGAGCACGACGGTGACGCTGGCGTGGTGTATTGCCAGTCGCGCAAGCGCGTTGAAGAAATCGCCGAAACGCTGTGCCAGAACGGCATGGACGCACTGCCCTACCACGCCGGGCTGGACGCGCGAGTCCGCCAGAACAACCAGAACCGCTTTTTGCGCGACGAGGGCGTGGTAATGGTCGCCACCATCGCCTTTGGCATGGGCATCGACAAGCCCGACGTGCGCTTTGTGGCCCACCTCGACATGCCCAAGAACATCGAGGCCTACTACCAGGAAACCGGTCGCGCCGGGCGGGACGGCCAGGCGGCCGACGCCTGGATGGCCTACGGCTTGCAGGACGTGGTGAACCAGCGCCGCATGATTGATGAGAGCCCGGCTGGCGAAGACTTCAAGCAGGCGATGCGCGGCAAGCTCGACGCTCTGCTGGGTCTGGCCGAGGCCACCGACTGCCGGCGCGTGCGGCTGCTGCAGTACTTTGGTGAATCCTCTAGCCGCCTGACCTGCCAAAACTGTGACAACTGCCTGTTCCCGGCTCCGATCTGGGACGGCACCGACGCCGCGCGCAAGCTGCTCAGCACCATCTACCGGGTACAGCAGAGCAGCGGCATCACCTTCGGTGCCGGCCACATCATGGACATCCTGCGCGGCAAAGCCACCGAAAAAGTCGAGCAGCATGGCCATACGCGTCTGAGCACCTTCGGCATCGGCACCGCATTCAGTGAGCAGCAGTTGCGTGGCGTATTGCGCCAGCTGATCGCGATCAACGCCGTCAGCGTGGACGCACAGGCCTACAACACCCTGCGGCTCACCGAGGGCTCGCGCGCGGTACTCAAGGGCGACGTAGTGGTGCAGCTGCGGGCCAGTGTTTCGGGGTCAGCGGGGGGTGACAAGTCACGCCGTGGCAAGGCAGACAAGGGCGCAGCACCGCCCAAGGCCCCGATGGCCCTGGCCGACTCTGCCCAGCAGCGCTACGAGGCCCTGCGCGCCTGGCGCGCCGAGGTAGCGCGGGCCCACAACCTGCCGGCCTTTGTGATCTTCCACGACGCCACATTGGCCATGATCGCGCAACGCGCGCCGTCGTCGCTGGACGACCTGCAGGGCATCAGCGGCATCGGCGCCAAGAAGCTCAATGCCTATGGCGACGAAGTGCTGCGCGTGGTGGCGTTGTAGGAGCCTCAGCGCAGCTTGAAGAAGCTGATCTCTGCGACCAGGCGCTGCGCCTGGTCTGACAAGGAGCTGGAAGCAGCCGCAGTTTCCTCGACCAATGCAGCATTTTGCTGGGTTCCCTGGTCCAGCTCGTAGACCGCAGTGCTGACTTGCGCAATACCCGCCGTCTGCTCGTGGGTGGCGGTGGCAATCTCGCGCATCAGATCGGCGATGCGGTTGGCATTGACGACCACCCCGCTGATGGTCTTGCCAGCGTCGGCCACCACGGCGTTGCCGCTGGCGACCTGGTCGATGCTGGCGCCGATCAACGTCTTGATCTCGCGGGCTGCCGCGGCCGACCGGCCCGCCAATGCGCGCACTTCGTTGGCCACCACCGCAAAACCCCGGCCCTGGTCGCCGGCCCGCGCGGCTTCCACCGCGGCATTGAGCGCCAGGATATTGGTCTGGAAGGCGATGCTGTCGATCACACCGATGATCTCGCCGATCTTGCTGGACGAGCTGCGGATGTCCTCCATCGTCTTGACGACCTGCTGGATCACCGCACCGCCATGCGTGGCCGCCGTGGCGTTTTCGCGCGCAATGCCGGTGGCGCCTGCCACGCGTTCGGCGGTCTGCTTCACGGTGGTGGAAATCTCTTCCATGCTGGCAGCGGTTTCCTGCAGGCTGGCGGCATTGGCTTCGGTGCGCGCGGAGAGGTCCTGCGATGCAGCGGCGATCTCTTCGCTGGCAGTCTGTACCTGGGCCGAACTTTCGATCACGGTGCCCACCATGCGGCGCAACGTGGTCTGCATGTCGCCCATCGCGCGCATCAGCTCTGCAGCCTCGTCATTGCCCCAGGGTGTTGGCGCGGTGGTCAGGTTGCCCTTGGTGATCTCCTGCAAGTGGCCAGACACCTCTTGCAGCCCGCCCATCATCACGCGGTAGAAGGCCAGCAACAGGTAGCCGGCCAGAGCGATGAACAGCGCCGCCACCACCACCTTGCCAGCCAAGGCGGAGCGCAGCGCATCAATGCGGGTCTGCAGGCGATCGTCCAGCCGCTGCAGCAGCAGCAGGTTCAGCTCGCTGGTGGCATCGACGGCGGCGGTGCCCATTGCGAACAGTGCTTTAGCGTCACCGCTGAGCTTGTCGGCCAGCACCTGCTGCTCGACAGCCTTGAAGAAGGTCTGGCTCAATTCATCGGCACGCGCCATGTTCACCAGCTCGGCGACTTCGGGCGTGGCCTCCACCGCCCGCGCGAAGGAGTTCTTGACGTCCTCCTCGAGAATGCTGTGCACCGCCATCCAACCCTTGAGCAGGTCTCGGACCTTGGGCGACAACTCCTGGGTGGCTTTGGCTGTCAGCGCCGCCGCGGAGACACCGCGGACGCGGGCAATATTTTCCGCCAGCCGGGGGCCGCGCAGGACGGCCAGGTTCATCAGGTGGTAGGTATCGAGGTCGGGGTCCAGCGCCAGTTGCGAGCCGTCGGCCAGCGCGCTCATCAGCGCTGAGATGGCCTGGGTGTACTCGACATGCGCCTCGAATGTAGCCAGCCCGTTGGCGCGCTTGGGCTCCAGCAGCAGTGTGTCGTGCAGCTTGCGCAGTTCTTGAAAGGGCTTCTCCAGGCCAAAATTTGCTCCGTGGTCCTTCTGCTGCGCCTGCACAGCCTCAAAGGCCACCTTCACGCGCTGCTGGTGGTCGGCCACTTCGGCGCTGTTGGACGCGGCGGCACCGCGCCGCAACTGGGCGGCTTTCTCCAGCAGCAGCAACGTGCGTGCATACGCCACGCCGGCCCGCTCGGACTGGGCCGTGGCCACCTGTTGCATCGATACATTGGTCAGGAAGCCCATCATAATGCCCAAGGGCAGGATGAAGGCCACCGCTATCCAGCAGGCCTTGGCCGTGAACCCGATAGCGCGGAACAACCGCACGCCAGGCGACAGCCAGCCGTGGTAGCGGAAAAACTCACCGAATCCCGCCCCCTGGTCCCGGTTGCGCGCAGGGGTGTACTCGATCGAAGTTGTATTCATGGTGGTTTTCCTGGCAGGGGGTTTGTTGTATCAGTGTGCGACCTGATCGACCAGGCCCATCTCGGCGCTGGTCATGAGTCGCTCTATGTCCACCAGGATCAGCATACGTTGTTCCACCGCGCCGATGGCCAGGATGTGGTCGCTGGCGATGCTGGAGTCGAACTCCGGTACCGGGCGCAATTGCTCGGGCGTCAGGGTGATCACATCGCTCACGGCGTCGACCACGATGCCCACCACGCGGCTGCGGATGTTCAGCACGATCACCACCGTGAACGCGTCATAACGGGCCTCGGACAGCTGAAACTTCAGGCGCATGTCGATGATCGGCACGATCACGCCGCGCAGGTTGACCACGCCTTTCACGAAGGGGGGCGCATTGGCGATGCGGGTCGGCTCTTCGTAGGAGCGGATCTCCTGCACGCGCAGGATATCGATGCCGTATTCTTCGGCGCCGAGCTTGAAAGCCAGGAACTCGCGCAGATTGGTAGTCACCCGGGGCGCTATGGATGTCGAAGCGTTGCTGGTCTGGGTCATGGTGGTTCTCAAAAAAGCAGTCCCGGGGGGCCGGGTCTGACGGTCTGCCGGTGATAGCCCCCGATCAGTGCGGCGGCAGTATGGCGTTGGCTGGTTGTCAGAAACGGGTCAGAAGCTGGTCCAGTCGTCGGTGCCCGTGCTATGTGCCGGCTCACGGCGGGTGGGTGCGGGTTGCAGCAGGGCCTTTGCTGCAGCGGGCCTGGCCTTGGTGAACATCGGGCGGCTGACATTCTGGGCGCGCTCCGGCCCGCGGCGCTCGATCATCGGCGCAGGGCTTCTGGATGCGGCAGCCACCGGGGCCACCGCATGCGACGCCTTTTCTTTGAAGAGCTTGAACACCGCCACGGCCTGCACCAACTGCTGCGCCTGCGCCTTCAGGCTTTCGGCGGCGGCGGCACTTTCTTCCACCAGTGCGGCGTTCTGCTGCGTGGCCTGGTCCATCTGTGTCACGGCTTCACCCACTTGCGATACACCGGCGCTCTGCTCGGTGCTGGCCGCGCTGATCTCGCCCATGATGTCGGTCACGCGGCGGATCGAGCCCACCACCTCGGTCATCGTGGCGCCCGCCTGATCGACCAGGGCCGTGCCCTGCTCGACCCGCTGCACGCTGTCGGAGATGAGCTCCTTGATTTCCTTGGCGGCTTCGGCGGAGCGGCCTGCCAGGTTGCGAACCTCGGAGGCGACGACGGCAAAGCCGCGGCCCTGTTCACCGGCGCGGGCGGCTTCGACGGCGGCATTCAATGCCAGGATGTTGGTCTGGAAAGCGATGCCGTCGATCACAGAAATGATGTCGGCGATCTTGCGTGAGCTGTCGTTGATGCCCTTCATGGTGTCCACCACCTGGCCCACCACCTCGCCACCGCGAATGGCCACCGTCGAGGCGCTCTGCGCCAGCTGATTGCCCTGGCGCGCGTTGTCGGCGTTTTGCTTGACTGTGGAGCTGAGCTCCTCCATCGAGGCGGCGGTTTCTTCCAGCGCGCTGGCCTGTTGTTCAGTCCGTCCGGACAGGTCCTGGTTGCCCTGCGCAATCTGGGCACTGGCAGTCGCCACCCCATCGGCGTTCTGGCGCACCCGGGTGACCACCTCGGACAGGCTCTCCTGCATGGCCTTGATACGTGCCATCAGGCTGGTGGTGTCGCCGTGGCGCAGTTGGATCTGCACGCTCAGGTCGCCTTCGGCGACAGCGCTGACCAGGCTGGCGGCCACGCTGGGCTCGGCGCCCAATTCCTTCACGATACTGCGGGTGACAAGCCAGGCAATCACGATACCCAAAACAATGGCCAGCGCACACATGGCCAGCATCAGGAGCTTGAACCCTTGCGCGACGTCACGGGCAGCGGCAGACTCGGTCTTGTTCTTTGCTTCCTCTAGGTCGATCAGCCGGTTAATGCTGGCCAGCCATTCCACATAGACCGGGCGAGCCTGTTCCTGCAGCAGGCGCACGGCTTCATCCACCTTGCCAGATAGCCGCAGTTCGACGACCTGTGCGGTGAGTGGCAGCGCGCGGGATTCGACTTCCTTGATCCTTGCCAGGGCCGCGCGCTCGTCGGCGGTCGTGTCCTCCCTGGCGATCATGGTGTCGAGCGGGCCCGCCGATGCCGCATAGGCGTCGGCCAGCTTCTTGATGAGGTCGATCTCAGCCCGGACGCTGGCTTCGCTGGCAACCAGGGTCACGTCGCGCAGACTGATGGCCCGGTCATGCACGCTGCCTCGAAAATTGATCGCGTAACGTTGCTTGACACTGTTGACGTCGCCAATCGTGGTCAAGCCGGTGTTGATGCTTGCTACACGGCTGATACCCAGCACCGTCAAGGCGATCATGAGCAGAATCAGCACGCCGAAACCCAGCGAAAGCCGGGTGCCAAGGGTTAGTTTTCCAGGGGCAGAAGTGTTTTTCATGGTGAAGTGTTTGGCAAGTATGTTGATCGGTTGTCTGGAGCGAACGTTGTTGTGGGTTGGGTTGGCGTTTCAATGGATGGGATGTTGTGTCAAACCCATGCCCGCGCTGGTCATGAGTTGTTCGATATCGAGCAACACCAGCAGGTCGTCCTGGTCGCTGCCGCCGGGTGTGCCGATGCCGGTGATGAAATGGGTATGGCCGCTGGTATCGAATTCGGGCATAGGCTTGATTTGTGCGGGTGCCAGCGCCACCACATCGCTCACAGAGTCGACCACCGCGCCCACCACCCGGCCGGCAACGGTCAGGATCACGGTGACCGTCAGCTGATCGAAGTGAACCTGTGCCAGCCCGAACTTGCAACGCAGGTCGACGACCGGCACGATCACGCCGCGCAGATTCAGCAGCCCGCGCATGAATACCGGTGCGCCGGCGATGAGGGTGGGCGCCTCGTAGCCACGGATCTCCTGCACCTTGAGGATGTCGATCCCGTAAGCGACGGAGCCCAGACGAAATGTCAGGAATTCGCAGGTGGCCGCCACGCGGACGGGGTTGGATCTGGTGGTGGCCAGTGAGTTAGTGCGGTCTGTCATGGGTAAGCTTGCTAAAAAACGTTTTTGAAATTATCAGTTGGCCGAATTCTAGTGCAATTTTGATAAATATGATATTTAAATTCTCAAAGTGATTTTTCTGCGAAAAATCGGCCACTTTTGGGGATCCGAAACTGCCAGCAGCGCGCCGTTTACCGCCTCGGTTCCGTGTGATGATCGCCGCTGCCACTATCCCGTCGGAGTAGGAATGCCAGTCAGCCAGCACCCCCTGCACAGACCCAGACAAGCGGAACTAGCGCATTCGGCTCCTGCCTTGGGTGGTGACGATCAGACGCTGATTCGGGTAAGGGTGGCAGATATGAGGAACAGGAAGCCAGTGCAGAACCAGTCGTCGCATTCTTCGCCAGCTCAGGTGACGGGTTTGGCTGCGCCGGCACAGTGTGCGGTGCCACAGTCGCCCTACCTGGAAACGAAACACGCTCTGCCGCGCGCCGTTGTTAAGTACGCCAAAGTACCGGCCATGCCCGGCCACCACCGCGCGCGCACGGGTCAGCCACAGCACCCTGAATTTGCCCTTTCTGCGCGTCCCGCAGCAATGCGTGAACCCCAGGAAGTCGAAGGTCTGCGAGATGGCCTGGCCATTGGCGGGTCTATCCCACCACTGGCGCGCCCACAGGTCAAATGCGTAGTGCAGGTAGGTGTTGAGCAGCAGCGGACGAATGCTGCCGCCTTGCATCGTTCCCAACTCACTTTGCGTCAAGCTGCCCTCTTCCAGCACGCCCGCGTGCAGCGATTTCTTGATCAGCCGCACCACGCGCGCATCGGCTACCCGGTGCTCGATGGATTGGATCAGCCAGTCGTGTTCGATGGTGTCGAAGAACTTGGCTGTGTCCGCATCGAGCATCCAGTTCACTTTTCTGCTGCTCACCCCTGCTGCCACAGCGTCCAGCGCGTTGTGCGCGCTGCGCCCGGGCCCGCAGCCGTAGCTGAACCCGATGAAGCCCTGCTCGTACGCCGCATTGCGTACCTCGACCGTAGCGCGCTGGACGAGCTTTTCCTCCAGCGCAGGCACGCCACGGAGCCGAAGCCGAAGCCGACCTACGGTCGGAGGGCGCCTACTCCCGTCTGCCTTGTCGATGGACACGCGCCTCAGAGGATGGGGGCGGCAGCCCCCTCGGGCCAGCCGGTCGGACAACACCAGAAGGTTCGCTTGCATATTCTGCCCGTACGACTGCCAGCCTTGGCCATCGACTCCAGGGGCTGCATCGCGCCTGAGCGCGGGGTAGGCCGCCCGACGTCTTTGGACCTCGTAGATGTGATGCAGCAATCCGGCGAACCTCGCACTTCGGTTGTCCTTTACCGTCTGTCGTATGCCATCAAGCGCGTTTCCCATGTCATGGACCCGCAGCGATTCTCGCGGGACATGCGCGCTGCACCAGCATTTCCGTTGGCTCGCCGCATTCCCTCCACCACCTCCGCCGCCGCCGCAGGGGTTTTACCCACGGCCTTGTTCGGCAGCTTCTGCGGTACTACGCTGCGATCCGACTTCCCGCCTCTGGTGCTCATCGTCATGGGCCCTTGGGCTTCACGATGCGCTGTGCCTCGTTCGCTTCCCGGCGCCGTGCACAAGATAGCGGGACCTCCCGGTTCCCAAGCAAAGTATTTGCGCGCGTGCGCGGGGTCGGTGACCGAGCGGGGTCCTTGCTTGCCTCGCCAATGCGGTAATTTCGTCACGGGGCATGTATTTCACGGCTCAATACCCGACCCGCACGACCCCCTGTCAACGCTTCGCCCACCCCCTGGCGAGAGTGCACGCATGACTCGGAACCGCCGTAGCTGGCTAAGCTTTCAGAGTATGAAACTTTCATTCACCAAAATTGCCGGTTTTGACCGGCGCACGGAGACACCATGGCCTCATCCAACGACAACATCAGCATGGCGCTGTTCTGTGATTTTGAAAACGTCGCCCTCGGAGTGCGCGACGCCCAGTACGACAAGTTCGACATCAAGCCGATCTTGGAGCGCTTGTTGCTCAAGGGCAGCATCGTCGTCAAAAAGGCCTATTGCGACTGGGAGCGCTACAAGGGCTTCAAGGCGACCATGCACGAAGCCAATTTCGAGCTGATCGAGATTCCGCATGTGCGCCAGTCCGGCAAGAATTCAGCCGACATCCGCATGGTGGTCGACGCACTCGACCTCTGCTACACCAAGGCGCATGTCAATACCTTTGTCATCATCAGTGGCGACTCGGATTTCTCGCCCCTGGTGTCCAAGCTGCGCGAAAACGCCAAGCAGGTGATCGGAGTCGGCGTCAAGCAGTCCACCTCCGACCTGCTGGTCGCCAACTGCGACGAGTTCATCTTCTATGACGATCTGGTGCGCGAGAGCCAGCGCACGTCGTCGCGGCGCCAGCAGCAGGGCCAGCCACAGCAGCCGGCACCCCGCCGCGCACCGGAGGAAGAGCGCCAGCGTCGCGACGAGATGGAGCTGCGGCGCAGCCAGGCGATCGAGATGGCGGTGGAAACCTTCGACGCGCTGGTGGCCGAACGCGGCGACAGCGGCAAGATCTGGGCCTCGGTGCTGAAAGAGGCGATCAAGCGCCGCAAGCCGGACTTCAACGAGAGCTGGTATGGCTTTCGGGCGTTTGGCAATTTGCTGGAGGAGGCGCAGTCGCGGGGCCTGCTGGAGTTCGGCCGGGACGAGAAGTCCGGCGCCTACGTCTACCGGCAGGCGGCCCCCCACGATGGGCGGCCCGACCGGGCAGAGCGTATCGATGCGTGGGTGCCGGCCGCGGCGCAAACCATGCCAGGGGAGTCGTCGAACGATCCGCTGCACGCCGAAGATGCACCGGAGCCCCGCCGGGAGCCGCGCCGCCGTAGCCGTGGCGGCCGGCGCACGGGGCCCGCGCATCCGCCAGAGGACCCGGGTCCCCTGCCAAAAGAGCACGCTGCCCCAGTCCCAGTCCCGGATGCGGCCGCTACCGCGGAGCCGCTGCCCCGCGATGAGCCGCCCGTGCCATTGGCCGGCATCCAGCCCGTTGCAGCAGCACCAAAACCGCGCAGCCGCCGCCCACGCAAGCCACCGGCGAAGACCCCGGACTGACAAGCCGCGCCCCGCCCCCCCGACCACGCCCGCAGCCCACCAGGTCAGCAAACGCATGGACAATCCGACTTCATCCGCAGGACAGGTACCCGATGGCGCGCCGGCTGACCCGCCCTCCCTGGCCGCACTGCTGCAAAGGGAGCACCGCCTGGACAACGCCGAAGCCCTGGCGGGATTCGGCAGTTGGGACTGGAATCTCACTGGCGGCAGCTCAAGCTGGTCCGACCATTTGTTCGTCATTTATGGCCGCGACAAGGCCGACGGCGTGCCTGCCTTCGACGCGTGGAACGAGACCATCCACCCGGACGATCACGATGCGCTCGGTGCCTGCATCCAGCGCGCGCTGGCAGGCGAGACACGCTACAGCATCGAATTTCGCATTTTTGCCAGGAACACCGGCGACATGCGCTATATCCAGTCGCAGGGTATGTCCACGGCGGACGCATCGGGAAAGGTGACAGGTATCTGCGGCGTTGACCAGGACATTACGGCGGCCCGCCTGGCGCGCCTCGCGCTGCAGACCAGCGAGGAACGATTTCGCAGCCTCACGGCCTTGTCATCCGACTGGTTCTGGGAGCAGGACGCCGATCTTTGCTTCACCATCATGAGCGGTTATCCAGGGGCCGATCCCCATTGCAGCCCCGAGGCCCATTTGGGTAAACGCCGCTGGGAGATGCCGCATACGGACATAGAGGACGCCGTCTGGGAGCAACACCGCGCGCAACTGGCGCGCCGCGAGGTGTTCCATGACTTCGAGATCACCCGCCGCGAACCTGACGGGCAGCGGGCCCACTACCTGACTTCCGGGCAACCGTTTTATGACTGGCAGGGCCAATTTGCCGGCTACCGCGGCGTCGGCCGGGAAGTGACCCGCGAGCGCCAAGCCCAAGCCGAACGGGCCACTACGGTACGGCGCTTCCAGACGGTGCTGTCCAACCTGCATGGCGGTATCCTTCTGGTCAGCGAGGCCGGCATGGTGGAGTATGTGAACCAGCGATTTTGCGATCTGTTCGGCGTGGCACTGGTACCCCAGGCCCTGATGGGGCCGCATGTCACCGAGGTCCATGGGCTGATCGGGCATCAGTACCGCGATAGCCACGCTGCGCTAGCCCGAATCGACGCACTGGTGCGAGCCGATCAGGCGGTCCATGAGGAGGAAGTGCCGATGTCCGGCACGCGTATCTTCCTGCGCGACTTCACTCCGATCGTGTTGGACGGCAAGTCCTGCGGCCGCCTGTGGGTTTACAGCGACATCACCGACCGAAAAAAGACCGAGACACTGCTGCAAACGTCCCTGCGCGAAAAGGAAGCCCTGCTCAAGGAAGTGCACCACCGTGTAAAGAACAACCTGCAGGTCATCACCAGCTTGCTGCGCCTGGAGAGCGGGCGCAGCGCCGATCGGACCACCCGCGGTGTACTCGACGACATGCAGGGCCGCATCCGGAGCATGGCGGTGCTGCACGAGTCGCTGTATCAGTCGGGCACCTATGCGTCGGTGGACCTGGGCATCTACCTCGGGCAGCTCGCGGGCCAGGTGTTCCGTGCGCAGGGGCAGGAGCTCGCCCGCGTTGCGTTGCGCCTTGATGTGGCCTCCGTGCAGGTGGGCATGGACCAAGCCACGCCCTGCGGCCTGATCCTCAATGAACTGGTGTCCAACAGCGTCAAGCATGGGTTCCCACTGGGGCGGGCGGGCGAAGTACACGTGCGGCTGCAGTCTTTGCCCGGCAGCCCCCAGGTATGCCTGGAGGTGCACGACAACGGCTGCGGCCTGCCAGACGACTTCCTGCATCGCCGAAGCCAGTCGCTGGGCCTGCAACTGGTGGAAGACCTGGCCAGCCAGATCGACGGCAGTCTGAACGTCGGCACTGGGCCGGGGGCCCGTCTGTCGGTGGTCTTCACACCCCACGTTCCGCCCCAGGCTGCTGCGGGTGCCGAGGGGATCAGCGACCCGTAAGGCGTGGCCGGCGCTTTTCGAGGAAGGCGGCGCGCCCTTCGGCGAAGTCTTCGCTGTGGGCGATCAGCGCTTCGCGGGCGCGCCGCCCAGCTCGGCGCAGCCGGGCGGCTGACGCTGGTCACCAAAGTGACCTCCGGTGAGGCCGGTTGGTGATGCAATCATCGCCATCCCACCACGAGCGAGACCACCACGATGATCGGCACCTATTCCCCCAAGACGCAGGACCTGCTGCAACGCCTGAACGCGTTCTTCGACGAACACATTTATCCGAACGAAGCGCGCCACCACGCCGAGCTCGACGCCGCGCGCCGCGCCGGCGATGTCTGGCAACCGCTGCGACTGATCGACGAGCTCAAGGTCAAGGCGCGCGCCGTCGGCTTGTGGAACATGTTCCTGCCGCACCCCTACAAGGGCCAGGGCGGTATCTCCAACCTCGACTACGCGCCGCTGTGCGAGGTCATGGGGCGCGTTTCCTGGTCGGGCGAGGCGTTCAATTGCTCGGCACCGGACACCGGCAACATGGAGACTTTAGAGCGGTACGGCACCGACGCCCACAAGCAGCAGTGGCTCGAACCCCTGCTCGACGGCAAGATCCGCTCGGCCTTCCTGATGACCGAGCCGGCCGTGGCCTCGTCGGATGCCACCAACATCCAGTGCAGCATCGTGCGCGACGGCGACCACTACGTGGTCAACGGCCGCAAGTGGTTCTCGTCGGGTGCCGGCAACCCGCGCTGCGCGATCTTCATCGTGATGGGCAAGACTGACCCCGAGGGCGCTCGCCACCAGCAGCAGTCGATGGTGCTGGTGCCGCGCGACACCCCGGGCGTGACCGTGCTGCGCCCGATCACGGTGTTCGGTTACGACGATGCGCCGCACGGCCACATGGAGATCCTGCTGGAGAACGTGCGGGTGCCGGTGTCCAACATCTTGCTGGGTGAGGGGCGTGGCTTCGAGATCGCCCAGGGTCGCCTCGGCCCGGGCCGCATCCACCATTGCATGCGCTCCATCGGTGCTGCCGAGCGCGCCCTCGAGATGATGGTCGACCGCCTGCAGACGCGCGTCGCGTTCGGCAAGCCGCTGGCCGAGCAATCCATCTGGCACGAGCGCATCGCCGAGTCGCGCTGCATGATCGACCAGGCCCGGCTGCTGACCCTGAACGCTGCGCACCGCATGGACACGGTCGGCAACAAGGTGGCCGCTGCCGACATCGCGATGATCAAGGTGGTGGCGCCCAACATGTCGTGCAAGATCGTCGACTGGGCGATCCAGGCGCATGGTGGCGCCGGCGTCAGCCAGGATTTCTGGCTCGCCGAGGCTTACGCCCACCAGCGCACCGTACGCCTGGTCGACGGGCCGGACGAAGTGCACCGCCGGGCGATCGCCAGGATCGAGCTGGCGAAACGCGCGGCCGTCAGGACGTCGTTGACACTGGGCTGACCCAGGGGGGTGGCGCGGTCATCGGTGGTTCGTCGTCGGCCTGCTCCCCCAGAAAGCCCCCGCTCTGGTGCTCCCACAGGCGCGCATACAGCCCGCCTTGCGCGAGCAGGCTGTGGTGGTCGCCCTGCTCGACGATGCGCCCCTTGTCGATCACGATCAGACGGTCCATGGCCGCGATGGTCGACAGCCGGTGCGCAATGGCCACCACCGTCTTGCCTTCCATGAGCCGGTACAGGCTGGCCTGGATCGCGGCCTCGACCTCGCTGTCCAGTGCACTGGTGGCCTCGTCCAGCAACAGGATGGGCGCGTCCTTGAGCATCACGCGCGCGATGGCGATGCGCTGGCGCTGGCCGCCGGACAGCTTCACGCCCCGCTCACCCACGTGGGCATCGTAGCCATTGCGCCCCCCCAGATCGCTCAGGCCCTGGATGAAATCATGCGCTTCGGCCCTGTGGGCGGCGGCCAGCATGTCGGCCTCACGGGCGTCGGGGCGGCCGTACAGGATGTTGTCGCGCACCGAGCGGTGCAACAGGGAGGTATCTTGCGTGACCATGCCGATCTGGGCGCGCAGGCTGTCCTGCGTGACATGGGCGATGTCCTGCCCGTCGATCAGGATGCGGCCCGAGCCCACATCGTAAAAGCGCAGCAGCAGGTTCACGACGGTGCTTTTCCCCGCGCCGGAGCGTCCGACCAGGCCGATCTTCTCGCCCGGCCGGACCTGCAGCGACAGCCGGTCGATGACCTGGACCGCAGCTGCGCCGGTGGCGCCGTAGGCGAAGTTGACGTGCTCGAAACACAGCTCACCCTGTGACACGCGCAGCGGCACCGCGCCGGGCCGGTCTACCACCGCATGCGGCTGCGACAGGGTGTTCATGCCGTCCTGCACGGTGCCGACATGCTCGAACAGGCTGGCCATCTCCCACATCACCCAGTGCGAGATGCCGTTCAGGCGCAGTGCCATCGCGGTCGATGCCGCCACGGCGCCCACACCCACCTGCCCCTGCATCCACAGTGCCAGCGTGACGCCAGCGGTGGCGAGAATCAGCAAGATGCCCAGCAGATGGTTGACGATCTCGAAGCCAGTGACCAGCCGCATCTGTGCCTGCACCGTGACCAGAAACTCCTGCATCGCCGAGCGCGCATACCCGGCTTCGCGACCGGCATGGGAAAACAGCTTGACAGTGGCAATGTTGGTATAAGCGTCGGTGATGCGCCCGGTCATCAGCGAGCGCGCATCGGCCTGCGACCGGGCGCTGCGCGCCAGGCGCGGCACGAAGAAACGCAAGGCCACGATGTACAGCAACACCCAGCCCAGAAACGGCAGCAGCAGCCAGAGGTCGAAGCCCCCCACCACCGCCACCATGGTCACGAAATAGATCAGCACGAAAACCAGGATGTCGGCCACGATCATCCAGACATCGCGCACTGCCAGGGCCGTCTGCATCACCTTGGTGGCCACCCGGCCGGCAAACTCGTCCTGGTAGAAGTGCATGCTCTGCTGCAGCATCAGGCGGTGAAAGTTCCAGCGCAACCGCATCGGGAAATTGGCCGCCAGCGCCTGATGCTTGTAGAGTGTCTGCAGAGCCATCAGCGCAGTGCTGCCCAGCAGCACCGCGGCCAGCAACAGCAGCGTGCCGCGGTACTCGGTCCACAGCCGCGCCGGCTGCACCGGGCCGAGCCAATCGACGATCTGTCCCAGCATGGCGAACAGCAGGGCCTCGAACACACCGATGGCCGCCGTGAAAAGGGTCATCAGCGCCACATAGCGGCGCACCCCGAAGCAGCCGGCCCATACAAACGGCAGGAAACCCCGGGGCGGCGGCGGTGGCAGCGCCTCGGGATAGGGGTCGATGAGTTTTTCAAAGGCGGCAAACATGCCGGCGAGGTTACTTGATTCGCCGCCGTGCCGCCAACCTGGGGTCAGGCAACGCGCCAGATCCTGGGGCGTCCCGGGGCGATGCATTTCAGGGTGCCGCCCCCTTGCTGACCAGCGGCAAACCAGCGACCCGCCAGGCCTCGAACCCACCCCGCAGGAAGCGCGCATTCACGCCCTCGGCGCGCAGCCGCGTCGCTGTGCCCCGGCTGACCTCGTGACCATGCACGCAGTACACGACCACTGCGCGCGCGCGGTCCAGGCTAGCGACCCAGTCGTCGACGCGGGATGGATCACGCCACACAGCCGTCGGCAAGAGATGTGGCGACTGGTTGAACGCCGGCACTCGCCGCACATCGATCAGGTCGGAACCGGCCACCTCTGCCGGGTCCACGCCAAAGGGTTCGCTCGCGTCATCGGGGGTTGTCATGGACGGCCATTCAGTAAAACCGCGGGAGCAGAAATGTGGCCGCCAGGCCGGCGAGCGCGCACGCCGCCAGCAAGGTCATCACGCCGAGCTTGAAGCGGAACAGGGCCACGGCGGCAGCCACCGTGATCAGCGCCGACACCGCGTCGAAACGGCCCGCGAGACCCTGCGGCCACCAGACGTGGTAAGCAAAGAACAGGGCCAGGTTCAGGATCACGCCGACCACCGCTGCGGTGATGGCTGTCAGGGGCGCGGTGAACCGTAGATTGCCATGCGTGGACTCGATCAGCGGCCCGCCGGCCAGGATGAAGATGAAAGACGGCAGAAAGGTGAAGAACGTGACCACTGCGGCTGCCAGTGCGCCACCCAGGAACAACGAGTGCGGCCCCAGCACCTGGTGGAGCCAGCCACCCACGAATCCTACGAAGGCCACCACCATGATCAGCGGCCCGGGCGTGGTCTCGCCCAGTGCCAGGCCATCGATCATCTGGGTGGCCGACAGCCAGTGGTGCTGCTCCACCGCGCCCTGGTAGACGTAGGGCAATACCGCATAGGCGCCGCCGAAGGTCAGCCAGGCCGCCTTGGTGAAGAACCAGCCCATTTGCGCCAGCGTGCCGTCAACACCCCACACGGCCACGAGCCCGGCCATGCCAGCGCCCCACAAGACCAGCCCGACGAGAACGACCCGTAGCAGCCGGGCGCGTGAAAACCGCGCGTGGGGGGGTGTCGGCGTGTCGTCGTCGATCACCGCCGGCCCGTAGCCCTTGTCTGCTGCGCCATGGCCACCGCCCGCCGCGAACAGCTCCGGCCTCACACGCCCGCCGAGGTAACCGATCAGCGCCGCGACCAGCACGATCGCCGGAAACGGTAGCTGTAGGGCAAAAATGGCCAGAAAAGCCAGTGCCGCAATGGCCCACATCCAGACGTTTTTGAGTACGCGCAGGCCGATGCGGTACGCGGCATGCAGTACCAGCGCTGTCACTGCCGGCTTGATTCCGTAGAAAATGCCCGCCACCACCGGCACCTGCCCGAAGGCCAGGTAGATCCAGGACAACGCGATCAGGATGAACAGCGAGGGCAGAACGAACAACCCGCCGGCCACGATGCCGCCCCAGGTGCGGTGCATGAGCCAGCCGATGTAGGTGGCCAGTTGCTGGGCCTCCGGGCCGGGAAGCACCATGCAGTAGTTGAGCGCGTGCAAGAAGCGCTTCTCGCTGATCCAGCGTTTTTGCTCGACCAGCTCGGTGTGCATGATGGCGATCTGGCCGGCCGGCCCGCCGAAGCTGATGAAGCCCAGCCGCAGCCAGAAACGAAATGCCTCGGCAAAACGGACCGGCGCGGGGGGTTCCGCAGGAATGGGATCTGCCGTATTCATCTCGGGGCTCCTGGCTTGGGGGGGGCGGTGGCTGCAACGGCATGCAGGGCGTCGAAAACCGCGCCGGCCGCCGCGACCAGGGCGTCGTCATCGGCATGCAGTTCGCGCAGCCCGGCCAGGATGGCTTCGACCCCGGCGGCTTGCGGCACCGGAATGCCACCCGCGTCGAGGTAATGCACCGTGGCTGCGACCGCGTGAAGCCCCGGGTCGCGGTCCAGTGCAAAGCTGGCCAGCAGCACCTCGAATGTGACCCGATGCCCCACATGGGTGAATCGCGCGCCGTCGAAATCGAAACCGATCGCCCCGCGCGGCAGCTGCGCCGTGTCGGCCAGCCAGACGAACCGCGCCTGCGGGTCGATGAAACGCCGGATCAGCCAGGCGCTGGCCAGCCGGTCGACCCAGGGCCGCGCGCGGGTGGCCCAGCGCTTGCGCTGGAAGCGGGCCCGCTGCAACACTGGCACCTCGCCTGCCACCCCCTGGGGCTCACCGCGCGAAAACTGCAGGTCGAGCGCGCGCTGCAGGTGGGCCCACTCGTTGTGCGCCTGCGCGCTGGCCGCTCCGGGGAAATAGTCGATGCGCTGCACTGCCGCCAAGGCCTCGGCCACGCCGCGCGCCTGCCGGCGGGCCTCGGTCTCGCCGAGCGCTGGCAGCGCAGCCATCAGCGCGCCTGTGGTGTGTTGCCAGGCTTCGTAGGCGTCGCCGCGGTCGAACTGCGTCAAAAGTTGCAAGCGCTGGCGCTCGTCGCGTGGCGACAGTGCCAGTACCGAAGCAGCTCCCCCGTGCTGGCGGACTACGGCCGCCAGTGTGTCGAGCACCGTAGCCTGTTCCTGTGGCAGCAGGTAGGCGCCATCCCGCAGGGCCACACAGCCCAGCGCCTTGAGCGCGCGCCAGATGCGCAGGCGCACCGCGCTGGGCTTGGTCGGCAGCGTCACGATCAGGATGGCGAACACGGTGTAGCGGCGTTGCGATAGTTGAATCTGATATTGACATAACTATTACAGACTAATAGCGGGATGGCAATCGCCACGGTCTCCACCGGCAAGAACCCTGGGATCCCGGCAAACAGCGGCGTCTGGTTTTGCGGGCCGGCGGGATTCGGCAGGGCCTTGCGAACTGAGATGCGTGCTGCAGTAAGGTCTCCGGCGACATTTCATCAGGACCTGTTCGAGATGCGATGCGTTTGCCTGCGCGGCGCCTTGAATTGCTGCGCGCCCCGTTGCGCCCAGCGCGGGTGTGCAAGGCAATGGCGCCGGTTCACGTCGCCCGTGTAGCCAAAGAGTCAAACCAAGCAGAAGCGGTCCAGAAGATGACTGCCGAGATTGTCAAGGCGCTCAAGCAGCCAGACATCGTCGCCAAGCTCAACGAGCTGGCGCTGGACCCGGGGGGCATGCCGCGCGACAAGTTCGCCGCCATGGTCAATGCCGACCATGCCCGTTGGGGCGCGGTGATCAAGGCTGCAGGGATGAAGCTCGAATAAGAGCTTGGTGCCGCGCCCGTGGCGCGGCGGCGATCAGGCTGCGGGTGTAGGCGTGTTGCGGATGCTGCCACAGCGTGTCGTGGGCGCCGCGCTCCACGATCCGGCCCTGGTGCATGACCAGCACCTGGTCGGCCATGTAGCGCACCACCGACAGGTCGTGCGAGATGAACAGGTAAGCCAGCTGGAAGTCTTCCTTCAACTCCACCAGCAGATTCAGTATCTGTGCCTGCACCGACACATCGAGAGCCGACACGGGTTCGTCCAGAATGACCAGCGCGGGTTGTACCACCAGCGCGCGTGCGATGCCGATCCGCTGGCGCTGGCCGCCCGAGAACTCATGCGGGAAGCGCTGACCGGCATTGGCCGGCAGGCCGACCCTCTCCAGGATGGCGGCAATGCGCGCGCGGCGGTCCTGCCGGTCGCGGTGGCCATGCACCACCAGCACCGCGTCCAGGATGTCATGCACCGACCGGCGCGGATTGAGCGAGCCATAGGGGTCCTGGAACACCATCTGCACCTTGCGTCGCCAGGGCTGCAGTGCCGGGCCTTTGAGGCGGGTGATATCGGTGCCCTCCAGCAGCACCCGCCCGGCCTGCGGCTCGACCAGCCGCAGCAGTGTCTTGGAAAGGGTGGACTTGCCGCATCCGGATTCGCCGACCAGTCCCACGGTTTCGCCCACACCGATGGAAAAAGACACCGCATCCACAGCGGTCACCGATCCGCCGGGCGTGGCGTACCGCGTGGTGAGGCCATCGGCTTCCAGCAGCAGGGCGCGCCCGCCCGCCGGGGTGGGCGATGGCCGCGATGCGGGTATGCGGATCACAAACTGCCTGGGGCCGTCCGGCTGCGCCTGCGTCACCAAAATCTCTGGCAGGCGTGCTTCGCTGTAGTGCACCTGGCGGCCGGCATGAAGCGAGGCGCCCATCAGCCCGCGGGTGTAGTCATGCGCCGGCGCAGCGAAGAGTTGCGCCGTCGACGCTTCCTCGACCTTTTCGCCGCCATGCATCACCGCCACCCGATCGGCCCATTGCGCGACCAGGCCCAGGTCGTGGGTGATCATCAACAGGGCCATCGAGAACTCGCGGCGCAGGCTGTCGAGCAATTCGAGGATCTGTGCCTGGATCGTCACGTCCAGAGCGGTCGTCGGCTCGTCGGCCACCAGCAGCCGCGGTCGACAGGCCACCGCCATCGCGATCATCACGCGCTGGCGCTGCCCGCCCGAGAGCTGGTGCGGGTAGTCGTCGATACGCCGTTGCGGCTCGGGGATGCGCACCAGATCGAGCAGCTCCAGCGCGCGCACGCGCGCCGCCTGCACCGACAGGCCCTGGTGCAAACGCAGTGTCTCGGCGATCTGGTGGCCGACCGCATAGACCGGATTGAGCGAGCTCATCGGCTCCTGGAAGATCATCGACACATCGCGACCGCGCAATTGCTGCAGCTGCAGCGCGGGCAGTTGCAGGATGTCACGCCCTTCCAGCAGCACCCGGCCCTGCACCTGTGCATTGCGGGCCAACAGCCGCAGAATGGCGAGTGCCGTGGTGGATTTGCCGCAGCCGGATTCGCCCACCAGCGCCAGGGTCTCGCCCGCGTGCACCTGCAGGTTGAGCCGGCGCACGGCATGCAGTTCACCCTGCTCGGCCTGAAAACGGACATCGAGGTCCTGGATGTCCAGCAGCACGGGCGATGGGGCCATCATCGACTGCGCAGGCGCGGATTGAGTGCGTCGTTGAGCCCGTCGCCGACCAGGTTCAGCGACAGCACGGTGACCAGAATGGCCATGCCGGGCAGCGCGCTGAGTGTCCAGGCCGTGCGCAGATGCTCACGGCCCTCGCCGATCATGCTGCCCCAGGACACGACGTTCGGATCGCCCAGGCCGATGAAGGCCAGCGCAGACTCCATGAGGATCGCCGTGGCCACCAGTACCGACACCGACACGATCACCGGTGGCAGCGCATTGGGCAGCATCTCTTGCAGGATGATCCGCGCATTGCCAAAACCCTGGCTGCGCGCGGCCAGCACGAACTCGGCCTCGCGCAGGCTGCGGAACTCGGCCCGCACCAGGCGGGCGATCATGGGCCAGGACGCCAGCCCGATGGCCAGCACGATCACCGTGACTTTGGGCTGTCCAATGGCCACGATCACGATCACCAGCAGAAAAGCCGGGATGGTCTGCACCAGCTCGGTCAGGCGGACCAGGATGTCATCGACCACGCCGCCGAAGTAGCCGCCGATCGCGCCCACCAACACGCCGATGACCAGGCTGAGAACAGCCGCCACCAAGCCCACCAGCAGCGATACCTTGGCGCCGTGCGCCAAGCCGGCCGCCACATTGCGGCCCAGCGAGTCGCTGCCCAGAAAAAAAGCCCGCTCGGCCAGCGGCGGCATCAGCGGGCGCGCCACCATGTCCAGCGGGTCCCCCGGGAACAGCACGCCGGACAGCCCGGCCAGCACCGCGATCAGGACCAGCAACAAGCCCCCCGCCATCGCAGAGGGGTTACGCAGCAATGCGCGAAGCGCACCGTGGGCGTGCAGGAAAGGGTTCATCGCGGGGTTACGGACTCGCGGCTCAGCGCTGCTGGATGCGAGGATCCAGGCGCGCATGCAGCGCATCCACCAGCACATTGGCCACAATCACCAGAATCGACGAGATCAGCAGGATGCCCAGCAACACGTTGTAGTCGCGCGCCTGCACCGACTCCATCGCCAGCCGGCCCAGCCCAGGCCAGCTGAATACCGATTCGATCACCACCGAGCCGCCCAGCAACGCGCCCAGTTGCAGCCCGGCCACCGTGGTGACCGGAATCAGCGCATTGCGCAAGATATGGCGCACCGCCACCGCGAACGGGGACAGGCCCTTGGCCACGGCCGTCCGCACAAAATCGAGGTGGCTGACCTCGAGCATCGCGGCGCGGGTCAAGCGGCCGAACAGGGCGACATAGAAGCCGGCCATGGCCACCGCCGGCAGCACCAGGTAACTGGCAACGTCGCGGATACGGGCCCAGCCGGTCAAGTCGGCTCCGATGGTTTCATGGCCACCAGGCGGCAACCAACCGAGCTTGACGGCAAACAGCACGATGGCCATGAGCCCGAGCCAGAAGGCGGGTGTGGAATAGAGAAGGAGCGACAGCACCGACAACACCCGGTCCGGCCAGCGCCCGACCTGTGTGGCCATCACGGCGCCAGCCAGCACCCCGACTGCCAGTGCCAGGCTCAGGGCCGTGAGCATCAGCAGCAGGGTATTGCCCATGCGGGCACCGATGAGGTCGAGCACCGGCAGGTTATGCCGCGGCGACATGCCCAGATCGAACTGTGCGAGATGGCCGAGGTAGGCCAGCAGGCGCTCCAGCACGGTCAGGTCCAGGCCGAACTGGCTGCGCAGCAGGGCCATGGTCTCTGCCGTGGCCGAGCCGGCTTCTGCCGCCATCACGTCGGCAGCGTCGCCGGGCACCAGTTGCAGCAGCAAAAAGTTCAGGACCACGACACCCAGCATGGTGGGCACCGCCTGCAAGGCGGTGCGTTGCCAGCGCTTCACTGGGCAAAGAACAGGTCGGCAAAACTGCCGCGGATGCCTTCGGCGGTGGGCTGGAAGTTGCGAACTTTCTTGGCAGCGACGGTGATGTTCGGATTGGCCCCGAACTCGATCGACGGAATGTCGGCTGCCACCTGCTGCTGGAACGCCACGAAGAGCTGGCGGCGCTTGACTTCGTCCACCTCGATAGCCGCCGCTTCGAGCAGCCGGTCCACCTCGGCATTCACGTAATGCGGCGTATTGGCAAAGGGCAGGCCGATCTTGAAGTTCTTCGACCAGAACACGCGCTGCACACCCAGGGTCGGGTCGAACAGGTTCAGCAGGCTCTCGGCGGTGATGTCGAATGCGCGGTCGGTATAGACCTTCTTGGTGTAGGTGGCGAAATCGTAGCTTTCGATCTCGGCGTCGACGCCGATGCGCCCCAGCGACTGGCGCAGGAAGTCGGCCGTGCGGCGCTCCAGGAAGGGGTTGAACAGCAGGCGCAACTTGAACCGGGTGCCACTCGCATCGCGCTTGTGGCCTGCGGCATCGAGCAGGGCTTCGGCGGCCTTGAGGTCGTAGGCCTGATGCTTGATGCTGGCGTCGTGCCAGTCGGACAGCGCCACCCCGATGGGCGAGGCCGATATCTTGCCGTAGCCGTACCAGACCACGTTGTTGTAGGCATTCACATCGACCGCCTTGGCCAAGGCGCGGCGCACCTCGAGATTCTTCAGGATCGGGGAATCCATGTTGAAGTAGGCTTGCTGGTGATTGCCCCAGTAGGGCCATTGTGTGGAGTCGACCGTCAGCTGCGGCAGCTTCTTGAAGCGCTCCACATCGGACAGCGGGATCACCGCGTTGCCCAGATCGATCGTGCCGGACTCCAGAGCGGCAGCACGTGCCACGGCGTCGGGGATGAAGCGAACCACGATGCGGTCCAGGTAGGGCTTCGGTTTGTCCCAGTAGTTGGGGTTGCGGTCGAGGATGACATAGCTGCCCTGCTGCCATTCCTTGAACATGAACGGGCCGGTGCCGACGGGCTCGCGGTTGAACTTGTTGGTGGCAATATCGGTGCCGTCGTACAGGTGCTTGGGAACGATCGGCGACTCGGCCGAGGACAGCGCCGTCAGCAGAAACGGCGCTGGCTTGTTGAGCACCAGGATGGCGGTGTGCGCATCCGGAGTGCGCACCTCGGTCACATTGGCAAGGGTACTGCGGCCACGCGGATGGACCTGCTTGAGGGTGAGGATCGAAAACGCCACGTCGGCCGAGGTGAAGTCTTTTCCGTCGTGCCACTTGACGCCCTTGCGCAATTCGAAGCGGTATTGCAGGCCGTCCCGGCTCACGGTCCAGGCGGTGGCCAGCAGGGGCTTGGGTTTCAGGTCGTAGTCGTAGGTCAGCAAGCCCTCAACGATCTTGGGCCCGATATCGGTGTTGCCGCCAGCCGAGGTGGTCAGCGGGATCAGTGCGGTCGGCATCGGGTTGACGACCCAGTTCAAGGTGCCGCCATGCCGGGCCTGTGCAAAGGCGCTGGTTGCAAGCAGCGCGCTCAGGGCGAATCCGACAACGCGTGTTTTCAGTCTTGTCATGCGAGAGGCTCCGAAAAATGTAGACGCGATTAAAACAGGGATTCGAGATAGCCCATCCCTGCGCGGTGTAAGGGTATCGCAGAGCAGCGCCCAACGGCCAGGCGGCCTCAGCCCGTGAGCAGGCGCACACGCAAGCCCGCCAGGCCGCGGTCAAATACCTGGGCCGCGCGCTCGGCCATTTCCTGCGGGTGGTCGGTCTCGAAGTCGCCCTGCCATTCGATTTCGCAGGACCCCGGCGCCGTATCGCGCACGCGCATCACGGCACGGTAGTTCCAGACCGGGATACGCAGCGGTTGCGGCGTTCCGACGATTCGGTAGGCCAGTGTCATGGCGGCATCGTCCAGTTGGGTCAATGCATGCGTCCAGACGCCGCCGTCATCAAACGTCAGCACCCGCCGACAACCGACACGGTCCGCCGGGCCGTCTTCGATGTGCGACGCCCGAACGGTGTCATTCCACGACGGCATGGCATTGAAATCCCGCACGAGAGCCCAGGCGCGCTCGGCGGGTATGGCCATCAGGGTGCTGCGCACGATGCCTGGCATCAGGGGACTCCGAAGGTAAAAGTGGCGAGCGGCTCTCGCCAAACCGTCACTCCAAGTGAGGATGCGCAGCCGTTCAACTCCAGAGCGCGCGCATCGTCAATAGTCCATTCGGACCGTCGCAGGCGTGCGAATCTTCCGCATTTGGCGCGCCACACGGGCCGTCTGGCGCGCAGAATAACCGAATCTGGTATTTCTGCCCTTGCACGTGGTCAGACGAGTGCAAAGCCGCCCTGTGCGTGCGCTGCCGCTGTTGGCGGCACGTGTCGCGCGGCAGGGGTGCCAGCCAGAACAAGCACAACGACGCCTGCCGCGGGATTCGGCAAGCGCAATATGGCAACGCAGGAGAGTCGATATGCCCGCCACGTCCTCATTGCTTCAGCGGTTGCTGCGTCGCAGCGGTACCGTTTCCGCGCATCTGCCACCGCGCCGCACGCCGCTGCCGAACCACGACCAGCGTATCCGCTTCGAGAGTCTCGAGCCGCGCCTGCTGCTGTCGGCCGACCTCGCGCCGGACCTGGTGAACACGCTGAACAGCGGCGTGAGCCAGTTCAAGGACTGGGCCGCGACACTGTCCACCTACCAGCAACTCGGCCAGCAGTTGCCGGTGGTCAACACGGCGCTGGGCAGCGCAGCCGACCTGTCCGGCTGGCTGCAGACCAAGCTGGTGGACCCGGTGCAGTCCTACCTCTCCGGCGGCGGCACCAAGACGACCGACGGCCTGGTCGGGGCGCTGGCCGGTATTCCGGGCCTGTCGGCTATCAGCGGCGACCAGTACGGCAACCAGATCCGGTTCGATCTGGTGCTGGATGCCAGCCGCACGCTCAACGGCGTCAACCTGGCGGTGCCGCAGTCCCCCAACGGTTTGTCGATCACCGCCGAGGGCGGCGCGCTCGACCTCACCGCCAGCCTGCGCCTGGATTTCTCGTTCGGTGTTGACCTCACGCCCGGTCTGGCCGTCGACGACGCCTTCTTTCTCAAGATCGACGACTTCCGACTGGCCGGGGATATCCATGCCAGCAATCTGAACTTCGCGGTCAATGTGGGCTTCCTCGGCGCCCGTGTGGCCAATGGCAGTGTCCACCTGGACGCAGACCTGCAGGTCACCCTGGCCAACCCGGATGGTGATGCCGCAGGCATTTTGACCCTGGGGGAACTGCGTGGCACCACGCTGGAGACGCTGGTCACGCTCAACGGTGCTGCCGCCACCGTGACCGCGAGCCTGCCGATCACGATCGCTGCGTTGGGCAGCTTCAACCCGGGCGCGGTGCAGGTCTCGATCACCGGCAACCCTTTCACCGGTGTCTCGGTCAACCTGACCGGTGCCAATGCGCCTGAAATCAGCAATTTCGGCCGCCTCACGCCCTTTGCCGTCAACGCCGCGATGCAGCGCCTGGCGCAATGGCTGGACGACATCGGCGGCTCGGCCAGCGTGTTCGGCCAGGACGTTCCATTTGCCGACAGCGCGAAGATGCGGGACCTGCTGGATTTCTCCAGTGCCTTGACCGAGGTCGTCAACAACCCCCTGAAGAACGCCGATGGCAGGCCGACATTCGGCAATGCGCAGCAGTTTGCCGACCAGCTGGCCAACCTGCTTGGCCTGACGACCGGCGCTATTGCGGCAGGCTACAACACCTCGACCAACCAGCTGACCTTTTTCTTCCGGCTCGACCACAGTTTTGCCAACCAGAATCTGCCGGTCGGATTCGACCTCAACCTCAATCCGCTGGGCGGCATCAGCACCAGCAGCAACCTGAGCGTGGCGGCCGACGGGCGATTGCAGTTCACGCTGGGTTTCGACCTGTCCCCGTTCGAGGCCATCGTGCTCGGTGGCCTGGTGCTGCCGGCCAACGGTGTGTTGTCGGCCGATGCGGTCTTCCGGGTGGCTGCGAATGGTGCGGCACCCGTGGCGGTGACCGTGGCGCGCCAGGCGGCCAACACCACCCGCGCCCAGCTCATCACCCATGTCAACGCGGCGCTGGCCAGCGCCGGGCTGACGGGGGTCAGCGCGTCGCTGGTGGCGAACAAGCTGCAGCTCAAGGCCACGGGCGACATGTTCGGTGCCAGCATCAGCGTGTTTGTGTCGAATCCGCTGACCAATACCGCCAAGACCCAGCTGGGCCTCAACGAGGTGTTGGCCGATACCGCCACGCCGGTCTCGCAGGCGTTCGTGCGCGATGTCCAGATCACCGGCCGGGCGCAAGTGACGGCGACCGACATCGACGCCAGCGCGAACATCGGTTTCATCGGCGTGGACATCGTCAATGGCACGGCCAGCGCCAATGCCTCGGTGGTGGCTTCGATCCGCAACCCGGCCGCCACCACGGCGCCGATCCGGGTCGGTGACTTCTTCGACGCCATCACCAATATCGGCACCTGGGCCGGCGTCACGACCAGCGGCACCGCCAGCGCCAACCTGCCGATACAGGTCCAGGGCGGTCTGCTGCCACTGGGCCCGGACCCGCGGGTGGCAGTGAGCATGAGCAATGTGTTCAATCCGGCGACCTTGAACGTCACCTTCCCGGACCTGACCGCGTTGACCAACTACAAGAACCTGGACCTCTCCGACGTGCTGGGCGCGCTGAATCAGGTCGTCACCTACCTTGGCAACGTCGAGTCGTTCTCGTTTCTGAACCTCGATCTGCCGATCATCGACAAGAGCGTCACCGACCTGTTGTCGTTCATTCCCGGGTTCAGCACCGATATCAACGACCTGCAGGCACTCGGCGTGCAGAATCTCCAGGCCCTGGAGTCGCGCATCGAGCAGGCCTTTGGCCTGGCCCCGCTGGACCTGGTGACGAGCTTTGCCGGCAACGACTTGCGCTTCGTGCTGCGCCTGAGCGAATCGCTGCCAGCCGAGTTCCAGAACCTGCACATGAACCTGGACCTGGCGAAGCTGGTCGGTTATGTGGCAGGTGGCGTGCCCAACCTGGCGGGCATCGGCAGCCTGGTCGACGTCGGCGGAAGCGCCGACCTGTCGATCACCGGCAACGCCAGCATGAACCTGGTGTTCGGCTTTGACGTGACCAACCCGGCCAACCCGCGCGCCTACATCCACGACGATTCCACGCTGGGCCTGAACCTGCGGGTGGCCGGGAGCAATCTGGATTTCGAGGCTGCGGTCGGCCCGCTGGGCCTGTTCATCCGCAATGGCACGGTCAGCCTGGCCAATGGTGTGGGGCCAGCGGCCTTTGCGGTGGGTTTCAAGCCGATATCGGGCGACAAGTACTACAGCAATCAGTGGACCACGTCCATTCTCAACACGACGTTGATCGGCCAGGCCTCGGCCACGTTGCCGGTGTACTTCCCCACCGAAAGCAACTTTGCCGGCAACATTGCGCTGACCATCGGTAACCTGTCCAATATCAGCGGCAGCACCACGCTGACGGCCCCCAACCTGGCGGCCGAGATCGGCTCCATCGACCTGTTCAACAATCTCGGCAGCCTGATCGCCGGCATCGACCTGGTGCTGGCCGGCATCGAGGACGCGATGGATGCCGAGATCTGGGGCATCCAGCTCCCGATCGTCGGCGACAACCTGAAAGACGCCGCCAACTTCATCTCCGACCTGCGTACCCAGATCGTGCCCCGGCTGGAAGCGGCTTTTGCGGGTGGCGACAAGAGCGCCACGATGGTCAAGAACGCCCTGTTCGACGTGCTGGGCAATGGCCCGGGCGACCTGAACGTCATCCTGGACTTCAACAACGATGGCGTGATCAACGCCAACGACATTGGTGTGGTCTCGACCGGCGCAGCCGGCAACGTGAGCCAGATCCAGTTCAACATGAAGCTGGGCAAGACCTATACCGCGACGGTACCGATCGGTTTTGATATCGGTCTGCCGGGCCTGGGTCTGCAGGCCAGTGAGAACAGCGCAGTGCAGGTGGCGTTCACCTATGGGCTGGATCTCGGCCTGGGGGTGAGCCGCACCGATGGGGTGTACATCGACACCTCGGCGGCCCGGGAGCTGTTCGTCGAGATCGAGGCCACGACGCCCAACATGGCAATCGGCGGTGAACTGGCCTTCCTGCGCGTGAAGATCGAGGACGACGACACCGACCCGACCCGTCTGACCGGCAGTTTTGCGATCAACTTGCGGGACCCGGTGGGCAGCAACAACCGCCTGACTTTCAACGAACTGGCCAGCGGGCTCAACTTCGCCCAGGTGGTGGACGTGGCCATGAACCTGGAGGCCGAGGCCAACCTCGACCTGACCCTGGGTGTCGCTGGCTCCAGCAATGATGTGGCAAGCGAGGCCTATTTCAACACCGGCTTTCCGCAGTTGAAAGCCGACTTTCATCTTTTGTGGACGTTCGACCCGCTCAATGGTCTGCAGGGCAACCTGCAGGATGTGGGCTTCAATAACGTGCGGCTCGATCTGGGGCAGTTCCTCTCCACGATCGTCACCCCGATCGTCAACACGATCAATCCGATCCTGGAGCCGGTCCGCCCGGTGCTGGATGTGCTCAACGCCCGCATACCGGTGATCTCTGACATCACCGGCGACGACGTCACCTTCATCGAGATGGCCCGTTTTCTCGCCCCTGAACTGGTGTCGCCCGAAGCCGCCGATTTCGTCGCCGCGGCCGGTCAACTGGTCAATTTCCTGGACCGGCTCGACACGCTCGATGGCGGCACGTTTCTGGACTTCGGCAGCTTCGATCTCAACAACCTGGGCGGTGGTCAGGACCTGCGCCGGGGCAGCGTCAATTTCGGGGGCCTGGATTTCAATGCACGCCGCACCAACCCGCTGCAGACACTGGCCGATCAACTGGCCGCCAAGACGCCTGGCTTCAAGGATGCGAAGGACGAGATCAAAGGCGCTGGCGGCTCCGGTTTTGCCTTCCCCCTGCTGGACGACCCCACACTGGCCTTCAAGCTGTTGCTGGGTCAGGACGTCGACATCTTCCGCTACGACATGCCGGAGTTCAGTGTCGGATTCGACATCGAGCAGGCGTTCGGTCCGATCTGGCAGGTACCCCTGGTGTACGTCACGCTCGAGGGCGGTTTGCGTGCCGGCGTGCGTTTCAGTTTCGGTTATGACACCCAAGGCATCCGCACATTCGCCGAATCGGTGCAGGCCGGCGCGCCCGACGAACGCCTGCTGCTGAACGGGCTCTATATCGCCGACACGTACAACGTGAACGGTCAGATGACGGACTTGCCCGAGTTGTTCCTGGAAGCCCATATTGGCGCTGGTGTACGGGTCAGTGCGGTCATTGTGTCGCTGGAGGTCGAAGGGGGCATCTACGCCCAGTTGGGCTTGAACCTGCATGACACCGATGCCGACGGCAAGATGCGATTCAACGAATTCCTGGACCGTATCCAGGGTGGTGGGCCGATCTGCGTGTTCGATTTCGAGGGCGAATTCGGCGCCTACCTAGAGTTGGAGTTGCGTGTCGGCCTGGACGTGGGCCTCTTCTTCGTCGGCGTCACCATCCCGGTCGAGATCGCGCGCGTGACGCTGGTGAGTTTCGACATCGAATGCGACTTGCCGCCACCTATCCTGGCCACGCTGGACGAGACCGATGGCACCTTGCACCTGAACATGGGCGACAGGGCCGGTTACCGCCTGCACGGCGACACCAGCGATGGCGACGAGTCGTTCAAGGTCACCGCCGTGGGCGCCGGTTCGGTGCTGGTGCAAGCTTTCGGGTTCACCCAGCTCTACGGCTCCCTGCAGGACGTCGGGCCGGGCAACCCGGCGCACCACCCCGTGACCCGCATCCGGGCCAATGGCGGGCTTGGCAACGACGTGATCAGCATCGACCCCGGTGTGCTGGTGCCGGCGGACCTGGCTGGCGGAGACGGCGACGACATCATCATCGCCGGCGGCGGGGCAGCCTTCCTACAGGGTGGCGCTGGGCGCGACACCCTCAAGGGCAGTAGCAAGGATGACCGCATCTTCGGCCACAGCGAAAGCGGGGTCGGGGACGACAATGCCGACGACATTCTGGTCGGCCGCGGCGGAAATGACCAGTTGCATGGCCAGGGCGGCGGCGATTTCCTGGATGGGGGCTCCGGCAACGACCAGCTGTTCGGCGGCGATGGCATCGATCAGTTGTTCGGTGAGGCGGGCGACGACGCGCTGTTCGGTGGCGCCGGCGAGGACCTGCTGTATGGCGAAATGGGCAACGACGTGTTGTCGGGCGAAGGTGGCGCAGACTGGCTGTTTGGTGGCGCCGGCGACGACGTGGTTTACGGCCAGGGGATCAGCACCCAGAGCGACGATGGTGCCGCGGACATCCTGTACGGCGACTTCGGGGCGGGCCATATCGGCGCCCAGGACCGCATGGGTGGTGATGCCGGGAACGACACGCTGTTGGGGCAACTCGGCAACGATTTCTTGTCCGGTGAGGCGGGGCAGGACGCGGTTTTCGGCGGTGCCGGCGACGACGAGATCCTGGGCGGCGACGCCAATGACGCTTTGTACGGCGAGGCCGGCAACGACCTGATCCGCGGTGGCAGCGGGATCGACACCATCCGTGGTGGCGCCGACCAGGACACGATCTACGGCGACAGTGGCGCCGACGCGCTGTATGGCGACGCCGGCCATGACTCCATCCTGGGCGGGACCGGAGACGACCTGATCCTCGGCGGCACCGGCAACGACACCGTGCGCGGCCAGGAAAACAATGACCGCATCTATGGTGAGGCGGGTGACGACCAGTTGTACGGCGACTCCGGCGAGGATCTGATCCTCGGTGGCGATGGTGCCGATCTGATCGTGGGTGGCGACAACGCCGACCGCCTGTACGGCGGTGCGGACAACGACCTGATGTACGGCAGCGGCGGCGACGACCAGCTCTACGGCGAGGAGGGGGACGACCAGTTGCTGGGCAACACCGGGCGCGATCGCTTGTATGGGGGCAGCGGCAACGACGTGCTGTCGGGCAACGAGGACGACGACCACCTGCTCGGCGAAGCAGGCGCGGATTCGCTCTACGGCAATGCCGGCGAGGATCTGCTGGAAGGCGGCGAAGGTGCCGACCTGCTCTCCGGCGGTGACCATGACGATGTCTTGCTGGCGGGTGTGGGCCTGGGCAAGATCCTGCTGGGCGACGCTGGCGACGACATCATCGTCGGGGCCGACAGCGGCGGCAATGACGGCAACCTGTTCGATGCCCTCTATTTCGGTGACCGCATCTTCGGCGGCTTGGGCAACGACCGCATCTGGGGCCTGGGCGGCGCCGACTACATCGACGGTGGCGCGGGTGACGACGAGATCTACGGCGGCGAGCATGGCGATCTGGTGCTGGGCCAGGCGGGCACCGACCACATCCATGGGGGATTCGGACAGGACTTTCTATATGGCGGTGACGACGGCGATGTGATCGACGGCGGGTTCGATGCCGACCAGATTTTTGGCGAGGCCGGCGAAGATGAACTGATCGGCGGTGGCGGAACCGGCGACATCTTGCGTGGGGGGGCTGACGACGATGTGCTGCGCGGCTCGGACGACGGCGCTGACGAGATGTTCGGAGGAAGTGGCCGGGATCGCCTGTACGGCAACGGCGGCAACGACCACCTGATGGGTGACGCAGGCGACGACATTCTCGAAGGCCAGGCTGGTGATGACCTGCTGGAGGGGGGCGCAGGCGCCGACGTGATGCTGGGCGGCGCCGGGCACGACCGGCTGTTCGGCCACCTGCAGGCCGATGGCTCCGGTCTGGATGCCGACTGGCTGTACGGCGACTTCGGCACCAATGGCAACGAGGCTGGTTCGGGTGCCGACCAGTTGTTCGGGCAAGGCGGCAACGACCTGCTGTTTGGCGAGGGTGGCGACGACCGGATCGATCTGGTGGGCGGTGTTGGCAATGGTGTCAACCAGGCCGAGGTCGGGGGCGGCAATGCGAATGTCGTGGATTTTGGCGCGGGCGAGGTGGGGGCGTCTGGCAACTTCACGCCGCCTGTCGCGAGCCTGTCGCCGGTACCGGTGAACACCCGCAGCGACCCCCTTGCGCTTGCCAGCCTGCCTACCGGCTCCGATGTGGGCGGCCTGTGGCGCGAACTGGCTGGCTCGGCCAGTGGCCATGGCCTGTCGGGCGGCGCTGGCATGGCAGTGGAGCCCAGCGTGGCAACCGATGCGCTGGGCCGCCCGGTGCTGGCCTGGGCCGACGCCCGCAATGGCAATTTCGAGATCTATGTGCTGCGCCACAACGGCGTGGCCTGGCAGATGCTGGCGGGCAGCGCATGGGGTGGCGGCATCAGTGCCAGCGCCGGCAGCTCGCGCCAGCCCGCACTGGCGTTCGCGGCCGACGGCAGCCCGGTCGTGGCCTGGGTCGAGACCGGCACGAGCGGTCTGGCCGACGTGCGCGCGGCGCGTTTCGACGCCAGCGCCCATGCCGGTGCGGGCGCCTGGGTGGCGCTGGGTGCATCGCTGGCCGTTGGCGGCGTGAGCGGCACAGGTCAGGTTGACCAGGTGCACATGGTCGCAACGGCAGCCGGGCTGGTGGCGGTGTGGCTGGACGACTCCAGCGGTGTCAACCAGGTGTATGCGCGCCGCTTCGACGGCAGCAGCTGGGTGGTGCTGGGCGCGGCCGGCGGGGCTGGCATTTCCGCTGCGCCAGCCGACGCCATTGACCTTGCGGTGGCCACCGACGGCACCCGCATCGCCGTGGCCTGGGCACGCCTGTCGGGGGATGCCCACCAGATTTATGTGCGGCAGTTCAACGGTAGCGTCTGGCAGGATGTCCCGGGTGCCAATGGAGCACTCGGCTTGTCCAGCAGCACGGGCGACAGCCGTGCTCCAGCGCTGGCCTATGTGAGCGGCACGCTGGTGGCCGTCTGGCAGCGCATGCAGGACGGTTACCAGAACCTGCAGGGAAAATACTTTGACGGCACGTCCTGGACCGCCCTGGGCGCACTGACCGCGCACGGGCCGGCCACCGACAACGCCACCATCGCGCGCGACCCCCGACTGGCAGCGGGTGGCGGCAACTTGTGGCTGTTCTGGACCGACGAGGACACCCGCCGCTCTGACCAGCCGCAGGCGCTGTATGCGAAGGCCTGGACCGGCAGCAGCTTCGTGGCGCGCTTGCCCGGTGACGCCGACGGCGACGGCATCAGCGAAACCGGCGGCCGCCTGTCTGGTGTGGCGGTAGGTGTGGACGCGGCCGGCCGGCCCCTGGTCGCCTGGAGCGAGGCCGACCGTGGCTTCAGCGGCGACCCGGCGGCACCGGCGATCTACCTGCGTGCCGACATGCCGGTCTTTGGCGCTGTGCATGTGGCCGCCAATTCGGAGCAACTGCAGGCGATCCTGGGCGGCGTGGACCTGGATGCCGGCGATGTGATCCAGCTTGGCGCGGGTGTCTTCTCCGGGTTCACGGTGGGCGCTGGCAATGCCGGTATCACCCTCGTCGGTGCACCCGGCCAGGCGACCCAGATCAGCGGGGCCGTGACGATTGCCGCCTCCGACGTCGCGGTGCAAGGCCTGGTTTTCAGCGCCAATGTGAGCACCACCTCCGCCGCCGACCGTTTCGCGCTGCGCGACAACCGGTTCACGACGGGCAAACTCGTTCTGGCGGGCGGCAGCGCGCTGCAGATCGTGCACAATCAGTTCGGCAGCGCCGGCGTGCAGGTGCTGGCCGCGAGCAGCGGCGCAGTATCCTGGAACGACCTGGCGGGCACGCTGGACATCGACGCCGCGTTCACCGGCCGCATCGACCACAACGACATCCACGGCGCCGGCATCGGAGTCGACTACGGCGCTGCCGCCGACGTGCGTGACAACCGCATCTGGGGCAACACCACCGGCATCCGCACGACGGTGGCCGGCACCACGCAGGGCCTGGGCTTCACGGCCGGTGGCGGCATGAACGAGGTCTATGGCAACACCACCGGGCTCCATTCCGTCGGCGCGCAGTTCCAGAACCAGTGGGTGCGCAACAACGGCACCGGCGTCAGCGGGACCGGAATTGTCGGCGGCAGCACGCTCGATCTGGCCAACCGCATCGAGGGCAACACCAGCGGCGTGGCCGGTTTCAGCGGCACCGTACAGTACAGCCGCATTGCCGGCAATGGCACCGGCATCGCTGCCAGCAATGGCCTGCTGGTGGCGCACAACCTGGTCTACCGCAACACCACGACCGGGCTGCTGGTGTCGGGCGTGTCGGATATCCGCATCTACCAGAACACCTTCTATGCGCCGACCGGTGACAACATCCGGCTGCAGTCTGCGGCCAGCAATGTCGAGGTGCGCGGCAATATCCTGTGGGCCCGCTCTGGCTACGACATCTATGTGGCCAATGATTCGCAGGCCGGCTTCTTCAGCGACTACAACAACCTGTTTGCCGACCAGGGTGGTCGCATCGGCTACTGGACGCGTGACTTCACCGATGTGCTGGACTGGCAGGCTGACATCGCCCGCTTCGACCTGCATTCGATCGGTGCCACTGTCGTCAACCCGCAGTGGGCCAAGCCGCAGTTCCTGGACACCGACCGCCATGATTTCCGCCTGTTCGCGGCCACGGCCGGCCTGCGCTTCACCAGCCCGGACATCGAGGCGGCCGACGCGCTGCTGGACCAGGCGGTGCCGCCCCACTACCTGAATCTGCTGTCCAACCCGGGTTTCGAGGCCGGGCTGAGCGGCTGGAGTGCCAGTGCCGGGGCTGCGGTCAAGACCGGCAGTCCGGCAGCATTCGAGGGCAGCCAATACTTCAATGCGGGCACGGTGGAAGAGGGGCAGGTGCAGCAGACTGTCGACCTGCTGGCAGCCGGCTTCACCGCGACGCAGCTCGATGCGGGCGACAGGGACATGGTTTTTGGCGGGCGCACGCGCAGTGCTGCGGAGACCCCGGCCGACCGCGGCGTACTCAGCCTGCAATTCTTCGACGCCGCCAGCAACTTGATTACGCTCGGTAGCGGGGCCAACGCTGCCACGGCAACCGCGCTCAATGCGGCGGACCGCTGGGAACTGCTCGGCGGCCGGTCGCTCATCCCGACGGGCGCGCGATTCGCCGTGTTGCGTTTCACAGCCGACCGCGACAGCGGCAGCAGCAACGACGCCTGGTTCGACAAGGCTTTCCTCTACGCCGTGTCCGAGGCCTATGTGCCTGACCTGGGCGCTTATGGGCATGGCACGCACGAGACTGTGGCCAGTGCCGACAGCCGCATCCTGCTGCGCTTCCCGGACATGTACACCGACTGGGAAAAATTCGAACCCTTGACCATCCGCTGGGAAACCGTCAACAACACGACCCGTTCCCCAGTGCGCATCGACCTGATCCAGGATGGCCCCGACGGCCCGGCATTCGTGCTGAATATCGCGACCGGTACCTCGGACGACGGCGAGTTCATCTGGATCCCGGGCAACAGCGGAATCGATTTTGGCACCCACGGCCTGCGCATCCAGGTGTCACTGGTGCACGACTTGACGGTCATCGACCGCAGCCAGGAAAGCTTCTCGGTCCCCGAGAGCGGTGGTAACTACTACGTGGACGACGGCAGCAATACCGGTGACGAATTCACCCCCGGCGCCGTGGGTGGAAACCGCAACACCGGCAAAACGCCCGACGCCCCCAAGCCAAACCCGGTGAACCTGCTGCGCGAATACACCCTGGACAGCTTCTCCCGTCTGTTCGTGGACACCGGCGACTACCCGATGATCTACTCCATGCTGTTGTCGGGCAGTGTCGACACCGGGCTGGGCCTGGACGAAGGTTTTCTGGTCAGCGGACCGACCAACACGGCGGTGGCTGCCACCTTGTTTCCGGCGATTGCCGGCGACCGCACGCGCGCGCTGGTCGAACTCAACGATGCCGACTTCATGACAGTGCGGCATCTGTCGCTGCGCGATGCCGACCGGGGTCTGTATGTGCGCAACGGCTCCGAAGCCTTCGAAGCGTCATGGATCACTGCCTGGGGCCACGACCAGGACGGCATCGCGATCGAGAGCACCTCGCCCTTTGGCAGCCTGGAGCACCTCATCGCCCATGGCAACACGCGTTACGGCATCACCGTGGGCGGCGACTTTGCCAGCATCACAAACAGTCGGGCCCATGGCAACGGCAACATCGGTATCTATGTCACCGGCGCCGTAGACCGGTTTGCGGACAACCTGGCGTATGGCCAGACCCAGAGCTGGGGCATCTACCTGACCAGCCCCGGCAACAGCCAGATCCTGCGCAACGAATCGCGCGACAACCGCTTTGGCATGTTCGTCAGCAACAGCATCGGCATGGCCTGGGTCGGCAGCCTGGACCTGGCGGCGGGCAACGGCAACCGCGTGCACAACAACAACGGCACCGGGCTGTCGCTCCAGTCCGCGGGCGTGCACGCAGCCGGCAATGCGGTGTATGGCCAGGATGGCATCAACCAGGTGGGCCTGGCCGTGAGCAGCGGGGCACAGGCCAGCAGCAACCTGGTGTACGACAACTACCACGGTATCGATGCATTTGCGTCGACCGTCAGCAACAACCGGGTTTACCACAACAGCGCGATCGGCATCCAGGCCAATCAGAGCAACGTCAATGGCAATGTCGTTTTTTCCAATGACCGCGGGGTGGTCTGGAGTGGGTTCGGCGGCTACGTCATGCGCAACAACCTGGTGTACGCCAACAGCCTGGGTGGCATCTCGGTCAGCGGCAGCGGCCTGCAGCTGCTCAACAACACCGTGGTGCAGGATGGCGGCAATGCGGTCGCCATCGACAACGCCTCCAACATCCGCTTGTTCAACAACATCCTGTGGGCGGGGGCAAATTTTGCGCTGGCGGTATCCGCCAACAGCCAGGTCGGTTTCGAGTCCGATTACAACCTGTTCTTCACCACTGGCGGCGGCCTGGTCGGGCAGTGGCAGGGTACCGGGCGCAACACCCTCAATGCCTGGCGCGTGGCCAGCTTCACCGATGCCAACAGCCTGTTCGCCGATCCGCTGTTCGTGGACCTGGATGGCGCAGACGGCATGGTCGGTTATGGATCGGCTGCGAATGACGGGCGTGACGACGACCTGCACCTGAGCAGCCTGTTTGGCAGCGCCCACGGCGGTTCGCTGGCGCCGGTGCGCGATCTCGTCTCCGGTCTGCCGGTGGTGGCAGCCATCAGCTTCACGGTCGACGCTATGCAATCCCAAGGCATCGACCGGGGCCGCGCCATTGACAGCCTTGCGCTGGAGCCGCAGCCCCACGGCGGCTTTATCAATATCGGTACCTACGGGGGGACCGCGCAGGCCTCTCGCAGCCCGGCGCAGTACATCACGGTGTTTGCGGCCAATGGCGGCGAAAGCGTGCCGCAAGAGAGCAGTTTCGACATCCGATGGCGTGCCCATGGGTTTGGCGGCAATGTGGATATCGAGGTCTCCGGGGACGCGGGTGCCAGCTGGATTTTGCTGGCCGACAGCGCGACCAACGACGGCAGCCATGCCTGGAGTGTGGACCCGGCCCTGTTTGCCGTGGGGAACCAATACCTGGTGCGCGTGACGGCCGAAGTCGATCCCGCGATCAGCGACCGTTCAGACCGCATGTTCACGGTGACCGAGCCCATCAACATCTATTACGTCAATCTCGCTGGTGACCTGGACTTCAGCGACAACGAGTACACGGTGGCTGCCGGCAGCGATCTCAACAACGGTTTGTCGGCCGCAACGCCGATGGCCTCGATCCGTGCGGTGCTGGAACGTTACGACCTGGACGACGGTGACGTCATCCTGGTCGACACCGGCAGGTACCTGCTCACGACCAACATCAGCATTGCAGCCCAGGACAGCGGGGTGGTGATCCGCGGAGCGATGGCGGCCGGCCACAGCACGGTGCTGGACCGTGGCAACACGACCAACTCGTCGTACATCTTCCAGTTTGCCGGCGCCGACCGGGTCGTGTTGGACCACCTGTCGATGACCGGGGCCTTCCACGCGGTGTACATGGCCAACGGAGTCGACTCCGACAACGTGACGGTCAGCAACAGCGAGATCTACCGCAACACCAACCATGGTGTGTTTGTCGAAGGCAGCAATGAAGGCTTCGAGATTGTCGGCAGCGCCGTGAGCGAGAACAACGCCTCCGGCATCGTGGTCAATGCATTGCGCGGGCGGGTGACCGGCAACGATGTCTGGGGCAACGCGCAATGGGGGGTTGCAGCGACGGTGAGCGGAGCGACGACGCGTGCGCACTGGACGGTGCTGGAGGGCAACCGGGTGTTTGACAACGCCAACGGGATGTACGGCGGCTTTAACGTGGAGGTGCGCGAGAACGAGG
>Ga0105047_10001198_pt1 | contig 46243 bp, 37 predicted proteins | sample MAT04_FD_78384 | JGI IMG/M metagenome (GOLD analysis project Ga0105047, IMG submission 78384) | Freshwater microbial communities from Lake Fryxell liftoff mats and glacier meltwater in Antarctica - MAT-04 (megahit assembly) | ecosystem: Environmental > Aquatic > Freshwater > Ice > Liftoff... | reverse complement strand
GGCCTGCCGGGTTCCGGCAAGACCATGCTCGCCCAGCAGTACGTGTTCCACAACGCGACGCAGGCGCGCCCGGCGCTCTACTTCACGACCGCCTCCGAGCCGCTGGAGAAGCTCGTCCGATATGCTCAGAGCCTCTCCTTCTTCGATCTCGCCGCGGTGGGCACGTCCGTGTTCTACGACGACCTTGGGCTCGACCTGCAGAAGGGCGGCCTCGCTCCCGCCATGGAGCACATCCTGGCAGGGCTCCGGGAGCGGCGACCGGGCATCGTGGTCATCGATTCCTTCAAGGCCCTCGAGACGTACGCGACGGACGCCATGGAGTTCCGGCGGTTCGTCACTGACCTGGCGGGCCGGTTGAGCGCCATGCAGACCACGGCCTTCTGGGTCGGCGAGTACCACATCGACGAGGTGTCCCAGCGCGCGGAGTTCGCGGTCGCGGATGGGATCATCGCGCTCGCCTCCAAGAGCCAGGGAGACCGGACGCTGCGCATGCTCCAGGTGCTCAAGCTGCGAGGCAGCGACTTCCAATCCGGCAGCCACGCCTACCGCCTGACGCCCGACGGACTTCGGGTCTTCCCTCGCCTCGCCGATGCGCCCCTCCAGACCGAGTACGCGCTCGCGACCGATCGCCTGTCGACCGGGCTGTTCGACCTCGATGCGATGCTCGGCGGAGGCCTGTGGCCCGGCTCCACGACGCTCCTGGCCGGCCCCAGTGGCGCGGGCAAGACGCTCATCGGCCTCCAGATCCTGCGCCACGGCGCGGAGTCGGGTGAACCCGGCGTGTTCGCCTCCCTGCAGGAGAACCCGACCCAGATCGAGCGGGTCATGCGTGGCGTCGGGTGGGATCTGGCCGACTCCGGCATCGAGATGATGTATCGCTCACCCGTGGATGTCTACATCGACGAGTGGGTCTACGAATTGCTCGACATGGTCGACCGGACCGGGGCCCGGCGCGTCGTGATCGACAGCCTCGCCGATCTTCGCATCACCGCGCCCGACGCGGTCCGCTTCCATGAATACATCTACTCGCTCACCCAGCGGTTCTCGAAGATGGGCGTGACCATGGTCTTGACTCACGAGGTCCACAACCCGTTCAGCGACGCGGCCGACACGGAATGGGAGATCGCACACCTGGCGGACAACCTGGTCCGGCTCCGCTATGTCAATGAAGCCGAGACGATCGGGCGTTCCGCGACCGTGCTCAAGACGCGCGGCTCCGCGCACGACCCGCGGGTCCGGCGCTTCGACATCACGAGCGAGGGCCTGCGGTTCGTACCCGTGGCAGCGCTTCCCGGGACCGAGCCGCTTGATCCGTCTCACCGCCCAGCCTGACGACGCTCGGGTCACAACGGCCACCCATCCCGCGCAGCGCAGCTCGGCCAAGGTGGTGGCACCCGGGGACACTACATCCACTCGGCCTGCTTCTGCGCGTCAGAGACGATGCCGTTTCACGTTCGCCCTGATCGTGCCGTGAACACCCAGCAGGAGACCGACGAGCCCTCACGATCACTCCGGTGAACAGGGCATCCCTCTGGGTCGGGAGATCCTATGGGCGCACCCGGGCATGTCCCTCGTGCACTTCGATGAACCCTTCTCGTTCCAAGCTCAGCGCAGCGGCGGCGATGGCGTCGCGCTCATGCTCTCCCAGCCTGACGGGAAGCGGCTGCCACGCCCCCTCGGGCGCCTCTGCCAGCGACGCGATCAGGCGGCCACGGAGCCATCGCCGGGTCTGGGGGAATGGCGTCGGCGCTCGCGCCCGGACCGCGATCGGGATGTCGCCTCGGACGGTGCACATCTGCCACAGAGGACAGCGCGTGCAGCTTGGCGACGTCTTCGTGCACACGCTGGCCGCGAGGTCCATGACGGCATTCAGCCAGCGACGTGCATGCCTGCGAGCGACGAGGTCGTCGGCGACCCCCTGAAGGCCGGCCGAGCCCGGAGCCTGCCCAGTGACCCGGCTGACGACCCGTATCACGTTGACGTCGAGCGGCGCGACGGGCACCCCGAAGGCCGTCGCCGCGATGGCACGTGCGGTGTACGGCCCGATCCCTGGCAGAAGCCCCAACTGTTGAATGGCGGCCGGAACCCTCCCCGCGTGGTCCTCGACGATGGATGCGGCGGCAGCGCGCAGGGCGAGGGCCCGTCGGTTGTATCCCAGGCCGGCCCACGCAGCGAGCAGGTCCCTCGTCCCGGCCGCCGCGAGGGCCGTGGGGGACGGCCACCGATCGACGAAGGACCGCCAGTACGGGCCGACGCGCTCGATCCCTGTCTGCTGCGACATCACCTCGGCCACGAGCACTTCCCACGGCGTGGCCGCCTCGCGGATGACGAGCCGCCGCTCCGCCTGCGCGTGCCACGCGAAGAGGCGGGACGCGAAACCGCGTCGGGTGATAGGCACGCGCCTGTCCGATGCAGTGCGCCGAGACCTCACCTGCTCCCTGACCTCGTGCTGCGTCTACGTGCGCGATCCGACCCTGGCCCCGAGATGCGCGTCTCCGCATTCGACGAGGGCGCCTGTGAGCATCCCACAGACCCGGCGATCTGGAGTCACCTCTCCCGTGCGTCTCAGGCGGCCTCGCGGCCGTGCCTGGCTCGTCATCCGCGGACCCATCGGGGCACATGAAGAGATGGCCGTGCGGGCTGCCATCGGTGAGCTTGCCGCGGAGCGGATAGTCGAGCTGCGCCCGGACGGCGCCGTGCGCCTACCATCCATCCGACGATGACCACCTCCCCGTCGGCCGATACCCGCCTCCCGTTGCCGCTCGACGACGCCTACCTCGCACGCCCGGACCTGGACCTGGCGGGCCTGATGCAGCACTGGGCGCCGCGCGCCACTCTGCGCCCGATGACCGCGGAGGCGATGCGCGGCGCGGACCTGCGCACCCAGCGCCTGGGCACGCCCGGCGAGCACCTCATGGAGCAGGCTGGGTGCGCCGTGGCGGCCGCCGCACGTGCGCTGCTGCGGACCGCGAACCGTCCGGACGGCGCCGTGGTGCTCGTGCTATGTGGCCCGGGCAACAACGGCGGCGACGGGTTCGTGGCAGCCCGCCACCTGGCCGGGGCGGGCATCCGTGCGGCAGCCGTGCTGGTGTCCGTGGAGGAGCGACCTGGCACTCGTGACGCGGCCCTGAACTGGGACCGCCTTGACGGCATCGGCGGTGCGGAGCGCATCCACGTCGCGACCGCCCACGACATGGCGATGCTCCACAACGGCCTGGAGCGGGCGGCCATCGTCGTCGACGCGCTGCTGGGCACGGGCGTGCGAGGCATGCTGCGCGAACCGGTCCGGACCGCGGTGGACCTCATCAGCCGTGGTCGTACGCTGGGCGTGCCGGTGCTCGCCGTGGACACCCCGACGGCCCTGGACCTCACGAGCGGGGAGCCCTCCGACCCGGTGGTCCGCGCCGACGTCACCATCACCTTCCACCGGCCCAAACAGGGTCTCGCGGGGCGCGTCGGCAAGGCGCTCGCTGGCCACGTGCTCGTGGCGCCCATCGGCATCCCGCCGGAGGCCGATCCGTCATGACCGCGGGCGGTCCCGACTCCGGCGATGCCCGGCGGGTGCGCGACCTGCGCGTGGTGCTGCTGCTGCTCGCGTGCGTCGTCATCGTCCTGGGGCTGAATGTCATCAGCGGTCTGGTGCCGCAGCTCGATGACGTGCTCGCCGGTGCGCCGGTGCTGGTCCTGGTGCTCATCGGGGGGACGGTCGGTGTGCTGCTGTTCTCCGTGGGGCGTGGCCGACGGGCCTGAGGATCCGCGCCGGTCAGGCGCCCGGCGGCGGGCTCGCGGAGGCGCGTTCCCGGGGGTCGAACCGGCGCTCGGTGCCCGCCAGCAGCCGCGCGATGTTGTCGCGGTGCGCGATCCAGATGATGGCGACGCCCGGGATCGTATACACCAACCAGGCGGCGTCGAGCCAGCCGAGCACCACGAACACGACACTCACGAGCGCCCCGAACGCGGTCCCCAGCAGCGATCCCAGCGAGACATACCGGGTGAGGGCGATGAGGCCGATGAACACCGGCAGGGCGATGAGAACCACGGGCACGGACACGGCCGTCATGCCGCCCACGCCCGTGGCCACGCCGCGACCGCCGTGGAAGTGGAGCAGCACCGACTTCCACGCCCCCAGGAGTGCGGCGAGGCCCACGACCGCCGCGACCAGCGGTGTCGCGCCGGCCCAGGACGCGACGAGGATGGGCAGGGCGCCCTTGGCGATGTCCAGCAGGCCCACGGTCAGTCCGCGCGCCGGCCCCATGGCGCGCAGCGCGTTCGTGCCCCCCGTGCGCCCCGACCCGACGGTCCGCGGATCGACGCCCCCGGACAGGCGCGCGACCAGCACGCCCATGGGGATGCTGCCGGCAAGGTAGGCCAGGACGACGAGGAGGGCGGCCTGGGTGAGCGCGGGGTCCATACCCGGTGACGATAGCGTGCCGGTCAGGCGGGCATCGGCCTCTGCTACCATCGCCGCCGAGATGAACAGCAGCAGCAAGGCCTGACGGACGTGGCCGACGGTACGTCCGACTCCTTCGATCTCGTCGTCATCGGCGGCGGCACCGGCGGCTACGCAGCCGCGTTCCGCGGGGCCCAGCTGGGCCTCCGGGTCGCCCTCGTGGACAAGTACCGGATCGGGGGCACCTGTCTCCACGTGGGCTGCATCCCGACCAAGGCGATGCTCGAATCCGCAGACTTCGTGGACCGCATCCGCCACGCCGGCGACTTCGGGATCTCGGTGGGCGAGATCGGCCTGGACCTGGGCGTCATCGCGGATCGCCGCGACGGCATCGTGGAGAAGATGACCAAGGGGCTCATGTTCCTGGTCAAGAAGCACAAGGTCGAGTACATCCGGGGGACGGCGACGCTCCAGGGCGCCACGATCATCAAGGTGGATACGACCGATGACGCAGGTGCGCCCACTGGCGAGCGCACGCTGACGTCGAAGGACACCGTGCTTGCGACCGGCTCGCGCACGAAGTCGCTGCCGGGCATCACCCCGGATGGCGAGCGGATCCTCACCTCTGACCACATCCTGCGCTCCCGCGACGTGCCTGCGAGCCTGATCGTGGTCGGCGCGGGGGCCGTGGGCATGGAGTTCGCCTCGTTCTACGCGGACATGGGCACCCTGGTGACCGTGCTCGAGTACGCGCCCGCGGTCGTGCCCCTGGAGGACGCCGAGGTCTCCAAGGAGCTGGAGCGCGCCTTCACCAAGCGGGGCATCAAGGTCATCACCAGCGCGCGCTTCGATGCGGCGAGCGTCAAAGCGGATGAGACGGGTGTGCGGCTGCTGGTCGGCAAGGAGGGCGCTGAGCCCACGGAGCTGGTCGCCGAGAAGATGCTCGTGGCCACCGGCCGTGCCGCCAACACGGACGGCGTGGGCCTAGAGACCACGAAGGCGGTCGTGGAGCGGACGCTGGTCAAGGTGGACCCCGCCACGATGGAGACGGCTGAGCCGCACCTGTACGCCATCGGGGACATCATCGGCGGGCTGTGGCTGGCCCACGTCGCTGCGCACGAGGGCATCAACGCCGTGACCGCGATCACGGGCGGCGAGGTCCACCCCATCGACTACGTGAAGATGCCGCGCGCGACGTACAGCCGGCCCCAGATCGCGAGCATCGGGCGCACCCAGGCCGAATGTGAGCGCGACGGGCTCCCGGTCAAGGTCGGCAAGGTGCCCTTCCAGGCCATCGGTAAGGCGGTCATCGTGGGCGAGACCGGCGGGTTCGCCAAGATCATCGCCCACGCCGACACGGATGAGGTCCTGGGGGTCCACCTCATCGGCACGCACGTCACGGAACTCATCGCCGAGGCGAGCGCGGCGATGCTGTTCGAGGCGACGGCCTGGGAGATCGGCGCAGCCGTGCATCCCCACCCGACGCTCTCCGAGGTGCTGGGCGAAGCCGCCCTGGCGGTCGATGGGAAGAGCATCAACTTCTAGTGACGAGAGCGGCCGGTATGATGGTCCGGCACTGATCATGTCCCTCCTGCCCACCCAGCCTGCGACCCTCCAAGGAGCACGCCCATGCCCACGGTGACGATGCCCCAGCTCGGCGAGAGCGTTGCCGAGGGGACCATCGGCAAGTGGCTCAAGCAGGTCGGCGACCATGTCGACAAGTTCGAGCCCATCGTCGAGGTGGTCACCGACAAGGTGAACGCCGAGGTTCCGTCCCCGTTCGAGGGAGTCCTTATGCAGATCCTCGTCGCGGAAGGGCAGACCGTGCCCAACCATGCCGAGATCGCGATCATCGAGGCGGCCGGTTCCGCTGAGGCTGTGGCACCGGCCCCGGCTGCTGCACCGGTCGCGGATCCACCGTCCCCGGCCGCGGCCGCTACCGCGCCGGCTCCGGCGGCACCGGCTGCCGCGCCGGCTCCAGTCGCGAAGGCTGTGACGCCCGCTCTGGCTCCGGCGGCCGTGGCACCCGTCCAGGCGTCGGTCGCGTCCGCCTTCGAGGGGCGCATGACACCCGCGGTCCGACGCCTCGCACGCGAGCACGGCGTCGACCTGGCGCGGGTCACCGGCACGGGTCATGGCCGGCGCATCACGCGTGAGGACGTCCTTGCCCACGTCGCGGTGGCCGGCTCGAACCCGGCTCCGGCCGCCCCTGCCGCCGCCCAGCCACCCGCCCCGACGCAGCCTCCGGACCCCGCCCCCGACGCCCAGGCTCCGGCCGCCTCGCCGGTCGCCGCCGGCGACTCGCTCAAGCAGCTCTCACCGATGCGCAAGGCCATCGCCGCCCAGATGACGCGGTCGCTGGGCGTGCCGGTCGCGTACATCACGATCGAGGTCGACATGACCGCGGTCGTGAATCGCCGGGAGGCCGCCAAGCGCGACTACCAGGCGCGCGAGGGGATGTCGCTCAGCTACGTCGCGTTCGTGACCAAGGCATGCGTGGAGGGCCTGCGCAGGCACCCCGATCTCAACGCCCACTGGACCGATGAGGGCCACTGGCGGCGCCAGGCGCTGAACATCGGTGTCGCGGTCGCCGTGGAGGACGGGCTCGTGGTGCCGGTCGTCCGGGGCGCCGACCGCCTCAGCCTCCACGGCCTCAACGTGGCCATCAATGACGTCGCCGAGCGCGCCCGGACCAACCGGCTGAAGCTCGACGACATCACGGACGGCACCTTCACCGTGGACAACACCGGCTGGACCGGCAGCATCCTGACGATGCCCATCATCAACATCCCGGAGGTCGCCATCGTGACCATGGAGGCGATCGTGAAGCGGCCGGTGGTCATCAGCGGGCCGCAGGGGGATGCCATCGCCGTCCGGCACATGATGAACATGGTCCTGGGCATCGACCATCGGGCGACCGACGGTGCGCAGGCCGGTCGGTTCCTGGCGGATGTCAAGAAGTGGCTGGAGTCGGTGGACGACCAGACTCCCATCTGGTGAGCACGGTGCGACGCGACCTTCCCATGTTCCAGCCGCCCAGCGCGGGCGGCCACGCCAACGAGCCCCTGACCATCGCCATCGGTGGCGGCAGCTTCGACGCTGCGGCCGATGGGTCGACCGCGCTGCGTCGCCACCCCGAGTGGATCAAGTCGCGGCTGCCCACGGGCCCCAACTACAACGACCTCAAGACCCTGATGCGTGACCTCACGCTCAACACGGTGTGCGAGGAGGCCCGCTGCCCGAATATCGGGGAGTGCTGGGAGCAGCGCACCGCCACGGTCATGATCCTGGGCGATACCTGCACCCGCGCGTGCGGTTTCTGCGCGGTCAAGACCGGCCGCCCTACCTGGAACGACGACGATGAGCCGCGGCGCGTCGCGGAGGCCGTCAAGGCGATGGCCCTGGAGCACGTGGTGGTCACGTCCGTGGCCCGTGACGATCTGCCCGATGGCGGCGCCGCGAGCTTCGCGCATACGATCCGGGCGCTCCGGGCCGAATGCCCCGGCATGGGCATCGAGGTGCTCATCCCCGACTTCAACGGCGAGAACCCGCCGCTGCGGACCGTCATGGAAGCCGGGCCGGACATCCTGAACCACAACGTGGAGACCGTGGAGCGGCTCCAGAAGCCCGTCCGCAAGCGGGCCCGCTATCACCGCTCCCTGGAGGTGCTCGCGCAGGCGAAGGTCATGGCGCGCGAGATCGGCGGCCGGGACGGCACCGTGCACACCAAGTCCAGCCTCATGGTCGGCCTGGGTGAGACGCGCGAGGAGCTCAGCCGCACGTTCCGCGACCTGCGGGACGTGGACTGCGACATCCTGACCATCGGCCAGTACCTGCGGCCGTCCGCGGCACACATCGCCCTCGAGCGCTACGTGCACCCGGACGAGTTCGTGGAGATGAAGGTCGAGGCGCTCGGCCTGGGCTTCAAGCACGTGGAGTCCGGCCCCCTGGTCCGGTCGTCCTACCACGCGCGCGACCAGGTGCCGGAGGAGGCAAAGGCGAAGCGCGGCTCCCTTGCCGCGGCCCTGGCGGCCAACGGGATCGTGCCCAGCGCGTAGCATTCCCCTTGGTTTCAGGCCGGGACGGGCGGCTCCGTCAGGCGCGCCCGCAGACCGGCGACGAGCGCGTCCAGCCCGAGCGTGAAGGCACCCTCCGCACGGTCGTCCCTGCAGACCTGGAGACAGGTGCCCGTGACATAGCCCTGGAGCGCCACCTGCGCCTGGGCCGCGATGTTCGGCGCGAACCCCGCGGCCTGCCACAGCGCGACCATCTCGCGGTGGATCGTCGCGAGCGTGGGATTCGCGGCACCCATCGTGGCCAGCAGCGGCAGCAGCCGCGGATGGGCGGCGCACACGGCCCGGAAGGACCGCGCATAGGCCCGCACCGCGTCCTCCCACGCGCCAGCATCCCGGGGGTGGGGCAGCACCAGGTCCGCGAGCATCCGGCACACGACCGCGTCCAGCAATGCCGCCTTGCTGGGGAAGTACCGGTAGAGGGACATCGCCTCGACGCCCAGCTCCGCGCCCAGCCGGCGCATCGACAGACCGTCGAGGCAGTCGTGGTCCACGTAGCGCACGGCTGCGTCCACGATCCGGTCGCAGGAGAGGGGCAGGCGGGCGCCCGGCGATGGGCAGCCCCGGTCGGCCGCAGCACCGCCGCCGGCAGGCCCGCATGCGTCTGGTCGCGCTGTCAGGTCGCTGTCCGCCATGGAGGCCGAGTCTACAACGGGTGAAGGCGGGCGGATCGTCCGCCGCCCGCGGTGCGTGGGCGTGCCCGTGGCCCTGCCCGCTACGATGGGGTCGTGCCCAACGCGTTGCCCCAGAAGACACCCCTGACCGAGCTCCACTGCCACCTCGGCGGCGCCGTCGCGCCCGCCATCATGTGGGGCATCGCCCACGCCCAGGGCATCCGCCTGCCCACCAAGGACTACTGGGAGTTCCGGGAGATGATCACGGTCTCCCCGCGGCGCGGTCGCTCCTTCGACGGCTATCTCCAGCTGTTCCACTGGACGGAGCTCATCCAGTCCTCACCGCTCGCGGTGGAGCGCTCCGTGTACGAGGTCCTCGGCGGTGCGTACCGCAAGAACAACGTGACCACCATGGAGCTGCGCTTCAACCCCATGAAGCGGAACCGCGGTGGTGAGCAGGACCTGGACCACATCATCAGCGCCGCCATCCGGGGCCTCGATCGCGCCCGGCTGGAGTACCCCGTGAACCCGGGCCTGCTGCTGTGCCTGGACCGCGCCTTCCCGTACCAGCTCAACGAGATCATCGTGGACAAGGCGATCGCCTACTTCGGACGGGGCGTGGTGGGTATCGACATCGCCGGCCCGGAATCGCCGGGCTTCCGGCCGGCGGAGTACAAGCGATTGGTCGAACGGGCGCGCCGGCGCGGCCTGGGGGTCACCGTCCACACGGGTGAGTCCGGGCCCATCGAGGAGATCGGGGAGGTCATCCGCAACCTGGAGCCGTCGCGCATCGGGCATGGCGTGAAGGCCGCCTACGACCCCCGCACGATGGCCCTCATCCGGGAGCGCGAGATCACGCTCGAGATCTGCCCCACGAGCAACCTCCACACGCGCGTCGTGTCCGGCTGGGAGGAATTCCGCTGGATCTTCGACACGTTCCGTCAGAACGGCGTGCGCTACACCATCAACACGGACGGTCCGGAGATGCTCAAGACGTACATCCGCGACGAGTTGGCCTCGCTCGGTCGGCTGGGCATCCTGTCCGTGGAGGAGCAGCTCCAGTCGGCCGAGTGGGCCCGCCAGGCGTCTTTCATCGCGGGCGTGAGCGACCTGCCGCTGCCGCGCAAGGGGCCGGCCCGGCGCGCCGAGATCGAGCGCGAGGAAGGCTGACCAGGCGCCTCACACGCCCGAGGTGCGGAGCAGCTCCGCGGCCTCCTCGATGGACGCCTGGGCATCCACGCCCCCGAGGCCCCGCACGGACGCCGCGCCGCAGGCGACGGCGAGGCGCAGGGCCTCCTCCAGCGGCCAGCCGCTGACGGTCGCCGCCACGAACCCTGCCGCGAAGCTGTCGCCGGCGCCCGTGGCGTCCACGACCTGCACCTGCGGTGAGGCGCACCGGGCGAGTTCCCCGGCGCGGAGCGCGATGGCGCCGGCGCGTCCCAGCTTCACCACCACGGTGAGCGGCCCGGCGTCCGGGTCCCTCGGCCCAAGCGCCCCGTCCGCGAGCGCCTGCGCTGCCGCCACGGGGTCCGTGAGCCCGGTCAAGAGCTGCGCCTCGCGCAGATTGGGGAAGCAGATGTCGGCGGTCGCGAGCAGCGCCGCGGTGCCATCCCAGCGCTCCTCGGGATCCCAGTTGGTATCGAAGCTGGTGGTCACGTCCAACGCGCGTGCGAGCGCGAACAGGTCGGGCAGGCCCGCCCGGAGCTCCGGCTGGAGCGCGGTCGAACCCACGTGGAGGTGGCGGCTGGTGGCCAGCAGCCCGACCGGGATGTCGTCCACGGTCAGGCGGTCGATGGTTCCCGTCGCGGTCAGGATGGCGCGGTCATCGCCCTTGGTCAGGACGACCGTCGCACCCGTGGGGATGTGCGAGTCCACCCGACACGCACGGACGTCCACGCCGTGCTCCGCCATCGACGCGAGCATCGACGCACCCAGCTCGTCCTCCCCCACGACGCCACAGAATGCCGTGCGGAGTCCCAGGCGTGCGGCGCCGCAGGCCATGATCGCGGACGAGCCGCCGATGGTCATGCGGATGCCGGCGACGATCTTCTCCACCTGTCCGAAGACCGGTGTGGGGTCCGCATCGAGGACCACGACGTCCGGGTTGAGATCACCTGCGACGAGCAGGTCGAACTCACGCTGGTCGGGCGGGATGCCGCCGGAGCCGATGTCCACCTCGACCTCCTCGACGCCGTCGGGCGGTCCAGCCTCGTCCTGGAGAGCGTGGGGTCCGGTCATCGGCGAATGCTACCATCGGCCCACCTCGTCCGGACATCCGGACGTCCGGACGGTGCGTCCGGTCGAAGCGCCGCAGGGTGGAGGTGGGCCATGGCCGGAGACGAGGGCGGGCGCCGTCGTCCGCGTGGTACCCGTGGTCGCTCTGTTCGCGATCGCGCGGCGATGCCTCACGCGCGGCCATGATGAACGAGGTGGCCGGGCTGCCCCTGTACCGACGCATCTCGGCGGATGTCCGTGTGCGCATCGAGCACGGCGAGCTCGGGCCCGGGGGTGCGCCTTGAGCCGGAGCCGGAGCTGATGGCGCGCTACGGCGGAGACCAGCCAGGTGCCTGCCAACGCGTATGAGCCCTACGAGTTCCGTCACGGCCCGAAGTCGGTGTGTGAGCCAGGCGTGCTGGTCGTGGGCATCCTGGCCGGGGACCCCGAGCTGCTGGAGGCCCACGTCCTCGAGGAATGTGCCGCGCTGGGCGCCACGACCTGGGCGCTGGGCCCGGGTGAGCCGGGTGCGCAGCTGGGCGCGATGGCCCGGCTGCCGCTCCAGCTCCTGCCGCTGCAGGCGCTGGCCCTGGCACTCGCCCTGCGCCGAGGCCATGACCCGGAACGGCCGCGCCACCTCACCCAGGTCATGGTCCTGGGTGACGTCTGACGGTGCTGCACGGGCACTGCTGGCCGCGGCGCAGGGTCCATGGGTCGGGGTTGCCCGACAACGAGTTCCGGAGGGTCTCCGCGGACGACGCGCGGCGGCTCATCCGGTCCGTGCGGCCTCGGTCAGGGCGCTGCCGCGCTGGCGTCGCGCCTCGTAGAACATCACGGCGGCGCTGGCGCTCACGTTGAGGCTGTCCGCGATGCCCTGCATCGGGAGATGCACCGCGGTCACGGCCGGCCCGCTCCAGGCGGACGATAGACCATCCGCCTCGCTGCCCAGCACGATCGCGATGGCACCCGTGAGGTCCGCCTGGGTGTAGGGCACGGAGCCGTCGACGCGCGTCGCCACCACGCGCACCCGGTGCATCTCAAGGAACTCGAGCGCGGCCGCGGCACTGGACACGGCCAGGGGCACGTGGAAGATCGTGCCCATGCTGGCCCGGATGGCATTCGGGTTCCAGGGGTCGCTGCGCGGGTCCGCCACGATCAGCGCATCCACCCCAGCGCCGTCCGCGGAGCGCAGGATGGCGCCCAGGTTGCCCGGCTTCTCCACCGCCTCGACCACGCCCACGAGCGCGTCCGCAGGCAGAGCCAGGTCCCGCAGGTCGGTCGAGGGTGCGTGCGCGACCAGCACCAGGCCCTCGTCCCGGTCTCCGAACGCGAGCGTCGCCAGGAGCTCGGGCGTCGCCTCGACCATGGGCATGCCCAGGGCGACCGCCTCGTGAAGCGTCGCAAGCGACTCGACATCGCGGATGCGCTCGTGCGCGACCCACAGCTCCACGGGTCGCACGCCGGCCGCCAGCGCCCGACCGATCTCCCGACCGCCGTCCACCAGGATGCGCCCGGTCGAACGCCGGTCACGGGCGTCGCGCAGCGCGAGGGCTGCCCGGAACCGCGGGTTATGGGTGCTCTGGAGGGCCACCGACCGACGCATGGAACGAGTATCGTCGGTCCCATGGCACCCCATTGGTTCCGAGGGAACCTCCACACCCACACAACCAACAGCGACGGGGATTCGCCGCCCGACGTCGTCGCCGCCTGGTACCGCGACGCGGGCTACGACTTCCTGGCGCTCACGGATCACGACCTGCTCACGCGTCCCGAGGATGTCCGGCATGCGGCCGGCGCGATGCTCCTCATCGGCGGCGAGGAGCTCACGTCCGGCCACGCGCACGTCAACGCGTTCGGTATCGCTGACGCCCTGGCGCCTCGATACGGCGCGGACGTGCGGGAGACGCTCCAGCTGGACATCGACTCCATCCGCGCGGCCGGCGGCGTGCCGTCGCTCAACATCCCAACTATGTCTGGCAGGCCTCGCCCTGGGACATGGCACAGCTCGAAGGCCTGACGCTGTTCGAGGTGTTCAATGGCGGCCCCGATGTCAACAACCAGGGCAAGCCCGGCCGCCCGGGCATGGATGAGGCGTGGGACATCGTGCTGACCATGGGTCGGCGGATGCTGGGCGTGGCCACGGACGACGCCCACCACTTCCTGGTCTGGGGCCGGCCATACAGCAACCCCGGCCGTGGCTGGGTCGTCATCCGTGCGGACCACCTGCGCGAGGCGGAGCTGCTCACGAACCTGGAGGCCGGCGACTTCTACGCCACCACCGGACTGGAGATCGCGGACCTCGCCACGGACGGTGACGAGATCGCCATCGACGTCGCGACGCGCGGCGACCAGCACTACACGACACGCTTCATCGGGCGTGGCGGGCAGCTGCTGGACGTCGTCCATGGCCCGTCACCGCGCTACCGGATCACCGGTCACGAGGGCTACGTCCGGGCGCGTGTGGACGATTCGGACGGTCTCTGCGCCTGGACCCAGCCGCGCTTCCTGTAATCGGCGGCGGTCGGGATCGGGTGGTCCGGGTCATCGCCGGAGGGTGGCTCACGCAGCACATCGGCCGCGATGGCGAGGAGCTCCTGCGAGCCGCTTGCCGGTCGCGTCCAGGAACGTGACCTTGCGCCGCACGCAGAGCGTGCTCGCGTTCGGTCCGCGGACCCAGAGCTGGCCGTGTGTCTGGACGCGGTACACCTTCGGCGGGCCGGCCTGCCTCACGGACCAGGCGATCTCCGCCGGCGTACCCAGGGCGCCGTAGAACACGTGGCCCTGCTGGTCGATCCCCAGGGTCACGTGATCGGTGTCCACGGCTGCCGCGGCCGCGCGTTCGCGGGCAGCAGGGGCAGCGAGGGCAAGGATGAGGAGCAGGAACCGACGATGACGCACGACAACCTCCAGCTGTGGGGACGATGCCCCGTAGCCTCGTGCCGATGCGTCCGCTGAGCGTCCGGTGGACGCCTGCTCGGGTCGGGTGGTGACCGTCAGTCGACTGGCGCGACCACCCGGATGGCCTCGATGGCGAGGGCATCCTCCATGGTCGAGATGTCGCCTGGATCGCGACCCAGGTACACCGCACGCACCACTCGGCGCATCACCTTGCCGCTGCGGGTCCTGGGCAGGGTCGCCACGCAGTGGATCGCATCCGGCTTGAGCGCCTTGCCCATGTCCGCGACGACGCGCGCCCCGATCGACGCCCGCAGGGCCTCGTCGTCGGTCTCGCCGAGACGCAGCACACAGAACAGGACGATCACCTCGCCCTTGATCTCGTGGGGCACGCCCACCGCGGCCGCTTCCAGGACCGCCGGATGCGACACCGCGGCGCTCTCCACCTCTGCCGGCCCCACGCGCTTGCCCGCGATCTTGAGCGTGTCGTCGGAGCGGCCGTGGATGAACCAGTAGCCATCCTCATCGATGAGCGCCCAGTCGCCGTGCACCCAGATGCCCGGCAGGCGCGCCCAGTACGACTCCAGGTAGCGTTCCCGGTCATGCCAGAAGCCGCGCGTCATGCCCGGCAATGGCGCCGTGATGGCCAGCTCACCCACGGCGCCCCGCACGGGCCGCCCATCGCCGTCCAGCACGTCCGCGGCGCAGCCGATGTTCGGGCCCCCGAACGAGGCGGGCTTGATGGGCGTGAGCACGTTGCAGCCCACGATGCCGCCGCTCACCTCCGTGCCGCCGCTGTAATTGATGAGCGGTGTCCGCGACCCACCCACCTCGCGGAAGAACCACCACCACGGGTCGGGGTTCCAGGGCTCTCCCGTGGAGCCCAGCACCCGGACGCCCCGCAGGTCGTGGGCGCGAACGGGGTCGGTGCCATGGCCCATGAGCGCACGCACCACCGTGGGCGAGAGGCCCAGATGGGTCACGCCGTGGCGGGCCGCGATGGACCAGATGCGGTCCGGCCCCGGGAAGTCGGGCGCTCCCTCGTAGATCACCAGCGAGGCGTCCAGCAGCAGCGCGCCCGCGATCGCCCACGGCCCCATCATCCAGCCCAGGTCAGTGAACCAGAACAGCCGGTCGCCCGCCCGCAGATCGAACGTGTGGGCCAGGTCCTGCGCCGCCTTGATCGGGAAGCCGCCGTGGGGATGCACGGCGCCCTTGGGCCGACCCGTGGTCCCGGACGTGTAGATGATCATGCAGGGCGCCTCGGGGTCCGTCTCGGGTGCCTCGGTGACCGGCACCACGGCGGGGTCCGCCATCGCCTCGTCCCACCAGGTGTCCCGGTCGACCGACCAGGGGATGGCCGAGCCCAGTCGCTCCCCGAGGCGCCGGACCACGAGCACGCGCTCCACCGTGGGCGCCATCGCGACCGCCTCATCTGCCATCCGCTTGAGCGGCACCACGGAACCGCGCCGGAAGAAGCCGTCGGCGGTGATGAGCAGCTTCGCGTCGCAGTCGGCCAGCCGGCTGGCCACGGCCGGCGCGCCGTAGCCCGAGAAGATGGGGGTGTAGATGGCGCCGATGCGCCCGAGAGCGAGTACCGCGATGACCGTCTCTGGCACGAACGGCAGGTAGATGCCGACCCGATCCCCGTCCGCGATGCCCAGGCCGCGCAGCATCCCGGCCGCGCGATCGACCTGCGCCTTGAGCTCGGCGTTGGCGAAGCGCCGGACCTCGCCGTCCTCGCCCTCCCAGGTCAGCGCAGGGCCGTCCGGATCGCGTGCCGCACGAGGGTCCACGGCGGCCGCCGCGTAGTTGAACGCGCCGCCGCCCCACCAGCGAGCCCACGCAGGGCCGCCGGACAGGTCCAGGATCTCACGTGGCGGCCGCTGCCAGGCGAAGCCGAGGTCAGCCGCCGCGGCGCCCCAGAACCATCCCGGGTCCGCCGCGGCGCGGCGCTGGAGCGCGTCGAGCGTGCGTTCACCGGTCGCACGCAGGAAGCGCGCGGGCCGGCTCTCTGCCAGCAGGTCGCGGGAGGGGCGCCAGGCGACCCCATCCACATCGCGGCCGAAGACCGGCCAGTCATTCCGTTCGCTCACCGCGCCATGCTACTGGCCGGGCAGGCCCATCGTGGAGACCTCCGTGAGGCCCTCGCGGACGGCTGCTTCCAGCTCCGGCGACCAGTCCGCCCCGAACGCGCGATAGATGGGGATGTCCATGCGCGTGATGGTGGCGCCCGGATTGGCTGCGGCGTACTCCACCTGGCAGGCATCGACCGAAGCCTGGGTCGCCTCCCAGCCCTTGGGTCGGAAGGAGTAGATCCAGACGTCGCGTGGCTCCGCATCGCTGGCCACGGTCGCCCGCAGGTGGAGCGCGTTCGGGATCAGGCCCCGGTCACTGCACGCCGACTCCCCGACGGTCAGTTCCGCCTCCACGCCCCGGCGCGTGATCGCGACCAGGAGCTGGCGGTTGTTGCCGGGGTGGAACGAGGGCTGGGCGAAGCTGTAACAGCCGCCCAGCGCGACCAGCGCGATGGCGGGCAGCGCGAGCAGACGCAGGGATCGAAAGCCAGCCACAGGTCCAGCCTACCGCCGAACGACCGGACCTGCCGCGGCGCGCTCGTCGGACGGCAAAGGGGCCGGAATCCCCCTGTGACAGGTCGGGAGTGCTGCTGACCGCGATCCGGCCAACGGCGCATGCTGGACGCGCCCCCGCAGCGTCAGTCCCGTCAAGATCCTCGACCCGCAGGGCACCACGGACAGGCCCTGGGGTCTCACCGACTCGATCCCCGGCTGCCTGGAGCCCTGACCCGGGACCAGGACCCGGCTCAACCGATCGAGCCCGCGCCCGGCGTCGATCAGCGCCGGGCGCGCTTCTTGGCGTCGCGGAGGCGGGCCATGCTGTCGCCCTCCACGGGGGAAGGCGGTGGTCCGGCCGGGGCATCGGTCCGCGGTGCCGCCGGAGACGGCGGTGCCGCGGCGGGCGCCGGTGCCGCGGCGGGCGCCCTCGTCGGGGCGGATGGTGCTGCTGGGCCTGTGGTGGACGGCGACGAATCCACGGATGCAGGCCCGGCACCGGCGGGTGCGTCGACCCTCGGCGCCGAGGCGGTCGGCCCGGCTTCCGCCCCTGCCTCACGGAGGGATCCTCGCGTCCGGCGCCCGCCCGCACGATCGCGGGCACCGAGCATCGCGTCCACCGACGCCGGCCGTGCCGCGGGCGCACGACGACGCTGCCAGCGTGACCACGTCCAGGCGCGGGCCAGGGCCAGATCGCGTCGGCCCAACGACATCCGCCGCACCCCCACGTCGATGGGCCACAGCAACAGCGCCAGGAGCAGCAGCCAGGGCCACAGGTCGCGCGCGGCGGTCGTGCCCGACAGGTCGTGCGTCCAGGCATCCCGTGCTGCGGTCTCGCCGGTGAGCGCCGCGCCGCCGGTCGCCCCGCGCAGGGCCCCCAGCAGCCGGTCGTTCGTGCCCAGCAGCCGGTACTCGGCGGGTGTCGGGGCCACCAGCACCACGGTGCGCCCCAGGGGTGTCCTGCCCGACTGGGTCTGGTCGATGCGCATCGCGTAGGCGCCCGGGTCCAGCACGCCCAGGGGCGTCTCGTACGTGCCCGGTGCCACCTGGTCAAGGCGGATGGCGAAGGGGTCCATGCCGGGCGAGGTGATGCGCACGGTCGTGTCGTAGAAGTCACGCGGCGTGCCGTCGCTCTCGGATGACCGCAACCGCAGCCGCATCGTGTCGCCGTCCGCCACGAGCTCCGCCTCCATGCCCCCGGACTCCTCGCCCGGGAAGGTCCACGCGACGAGCTGGGAGAAGAACCGGTTGAAGCCGTCCCAGCCGACCCAGTCGGATGCCCAGCGCCCGGAGGCGTCACTGGTCCAGGCCACCGCGCGTCCCAGGCCGTACTGCCACTGGGCCAGGAGCGGGTCGTCGCGTCCCGTCACCAGCACGCCCTGCGCCGCAGGCTTGAGCGTCGAGCCGTTGTACCCCAGCAGCTGGGGCATGCCGGCCTCCATCCCCCGCAGGATGGGCGACTCGCCCGTCTGTACCGGGAAGAAGGCCCCCTCGATGATCTGCTCGCCGGACGCCTGCTGGGTCTCCTTGAGGAAGATGTCCGGGATCGAGGCGGGGTTCGTGGCGGGCCAGTAGCGGCCGCCACCCCGCTCCGCAAGGTCCTCCAGGAACTCGTTGGCGCCGCCACCACCGGCGCCCACCGCGGACAGCGTGATGTTGGCGGCCTTCATGCGCGCCAGCAGCTCGTCGTAGGCGCCACTGCTGGACCAGCCGTCCGTGAGCAGCACGATGTGGCGGCGCTCCGCGTTCGTGCCCTCGAGCTGATCCACAGCCGCGGAGAGGCCGGCGAAGATGTTCGTCTGGCCGTTCGCCTTGATGCCTGCGATCTGCGGACCCACGTCCCCGATGGTGCCCAGGGGCGCCGTGTCGATCACCCAGTGCGCGTTCTCGTTGAAGGCGACAACGCCGAACTCATCGCGCTCCGTGAGCGCGGCCACCGCCCGCAGGATGGCTTCCTTGCCGATGTCGACCTTGGGGATGCCGGAGATGGCGGTGCCTCGGTCGCGGTTCGCGGTGTTGCAGTGGCAGGCGTCCATGGAGCCGGATTCGTCGATGACCACGACCAGCGCGATGTCCGGCTGCATCGTCCGGTCGCGCACATCCATCTCGACCGGCAGCGTCTCCTCCAGGGGCGTCCGCGCATAGCCGCCCGCGCCGTAGGACTCCTGGCCGCCGATCATCACCAGTCCCCGGCCCACGTCGCGGACGTAGACCTGGAGCGCGTCCATGCGCTCCTTGCCCAGGGCATCCGCAGGCACGTCGACGAGCACGATGGAGTCGTAGCCCGCCAGCTGGGCGAGATCCGTGGGCACGCCGTCGGGGGACACGATGTCCACGTCCTGCCGCTCCGCCGCGAGCGCCGCGCCCAGGTTCGCGGACACCAGGGTCGATCCGGTCACGAGCAGGATGCGTGGATCGCCCTTGACGATGGTGTCCGAGTCGGCGCGATCGTTCTGGCTGAACGTGTCCTGGTCCGCTTCCACGACCGCGCGGAAGGTATGGAAGCCGGCCTCGGTCGCGCGGACCGTGAACACGACCCGGGTCAGTCCCCGCTCGAGCTGCACCTGCTCCACGCCGACCTGGGCTCCATCACCGAACAGGCGCACGGTGGCCGGTTGCGCCACCGTGGACGAGATCGTGACCTCGGCCGTGATCTCCTCGCCCACGCGGGCCGTGGCGGGCGTGGTCAGGCGCTGGACGATCACCTCGTCCGCGCCACCCAGTCCCACCTCATACGTCTCGATGCGCACGCCGCGTGCCGCCGCCAACGCCGCCTCCGACTGGCCGCGGCCGGTGGTGTCGTTGCCGTCGCTCACGAGCACGATGCGCTTCTGCGTCTCGTCCGGGAACAGCGCGGACGCAAGCCGCAGGGCGCCCCCCACGTCCGTGGCACCCCGCGATGGCACCGACGAGAGGCGATCGATGGCGTCGAGTTCGCCCGGCAGACGCTCCACGAGCGCCTCGCGGCCGAACGCGACGACCGCGGCCTGGTCACCGTCCGGGCGTTCCTCGAGCGCCTCGCGCACGTACGCCAGGGCCTTCTCCTGGCCCGCGGCCCCCACCGAATCGGACAGGTCAACCACGAACACCGTGGTCAGCCGGTCGACCGGCAGCTCCAGCCGCAGCCCGGCGAGCGCCAGCACCAGCGCGGACAGGATCACCGTGCGCAGCACGAGGCTCGTCCGCCGCCGCCCCAGGGACAGGTGGTGGCGCGCTGCGCGCGACAGGATCAGCGTCGCTGCGATCAGCCCCACGCCGAGCACGAGGATCCAGGGATCGGCGATGGACACGGGCAGCATCAGCGCTTGCCCGCGACGGGGGAGGGGCGGCCGGGGCGACGGCCCATGCCGCGGATGGTGGCCCAGATCCGGCGGGCACCGTCCCGCTCGTACAGCGCCCATTCGGCGAGCAGGATGAGCAGGATGAGGGCCACCAGTGGCGGCCACCACTCATCGCGCGCGGTCCCGGTCGCCGCACCGACCACGGGTTCGCCCGCGGGGGACCCGAGCGCTTCCAGCCGGACGCCGTCGCCGGGCGCGATGGCCGACTCCGTGATGGAGAACAGGTCCACGGCGAATCGGCGGGGGCCATCCTCGAGGCCCGCCGCGACGGGTGCGGCAGAGGGATCGGCGAGTCCGGACGCCGGGGCGGCCCCGCTCGCTGCGGGTGCATCGGTCACCGCCGCCGTGCGGACCTCTTCCACGCGGTAGATGCCCAGCTGGCTCGTCTCCACGAACGACACGCTCGACGCCCCCGTGGCGCCTGGCGTCACATCGCGCGCGGAGCCATCCGGCAGCGTGACCCGGAGCGCCTCGACGCCCGGCCGCAGGGCCAGGTCGATGGGCGTGTTCGGGGCGACGGGGTCCAGCGCCGCGTCGCCGGCGCCCAGCAGCTCGCCGGTGATGTTGGACAGCAGGATGGGCCACGCGACCTGGAGCGGCAGGTCGCTCTGGCGCAGGTCGAACGCGACCACGGTGGTGGGCAGGCCGGCGCGCAGGCCGCTGTAGATGAGCGGCACCTCGGCGCTCGACGGCAGCACCGTGCGCGCCCAGGACGGCGTCTGGAGGCGCTGCGTCCGGGCGATGTGCAGGCGCGTCAGGTCCACGTCGCGCAGCAACGGCTCGTCGGCCGGCGGCTCACCCACGGGCGGGTTCGCGACGGACCCACCCACGGCGCCGAGCTCGCTGGACCGCGGTGGTGCGATGGCCAGGATCGGCTTGTCCGGGAGCTGGGTCGGCAGGTAGCCGTCGAACACGATGAGGTCGAAGCGCTCCTTGCCCGTGAGGCCGGGCCACTCCTCGGGCGTGGCGCCATACAGCTCCAGGTTGGGCAGCAGGGTGAGCGCGTTCTGGAGGTAGACATTGCCCTGGCCCACGAGCAGCACGCGCATCAGGCGGTCGTCCGGGACGACGGCCCACGCCGCATCATCGATGGGCAGCAGGTCCGGCGGGCCGGTCTCGACACCCGGTTCGTCGGGCACCGTGAGGCGCGCCTCCACGGCGCGGATGCCCGGCGGCAGCTCGTCGATGATCACCTGCGTCCGGACGCGCGGCTCCAGGACCAGGTCGCGTGCCGTGACGGGCGCGCCGTCCGCGAGGATCTGGAGCCGCCGTGTGACGAGCGTGTCGGAGTGGTTGGCGACGCTCACGAACAGCACCCGCTCCAGCCCGGACGGGTCCGTGCGCACGGCGAGCGCCGCGATGCCCTGGTTGTCGCCCCGGTCGCCGACGCGGATGACGCGCACCGGCACATCCAGCGACACGAGCGGCGTCGGGTTGCCTGCGTCGTCCGTGACCACCAGCACCTCCGCGCCGGTGGCGCGCGCGGCGAGCGCATCGGCGAGGCGGAGCGCGTCGGTGAGATCGGACGCGGCCGTGGATGCCTCGATGGCGTCGATGGCTCGGGCCGCCCGTTCCGCGTCGCGCGCCTCATTGACCACGACGCGGGCGCTCTCCGCGGCGGCGATGACGCTGACCCGGCCGTCCGACGGCAGCCCCGCGAGCGCCTCCTTGGCGGCCGCCTTGGCCGCCGACAGTCGGTCCGGGAACACGTCGGTCGCGGTCATGCTCGCGGACGCATCGATGACCAGCACCAGGTCCCGGGCCAGGCCCGCAGGCCGCTCCCACACGGGCCGTGCGACCACGGCCACGAGCAGCGCTGCGAGGATCAGCTGGATGAGCAGCAACAGCGATCGCCGCAGTCGCTGCCAGGGCGCGTTGGCCTCCACGTCGCGGACGAGGTGCTGCCACAGGAACGTCGAGCTGACCATCCGCTCGTCCCGCCGCAGCCGCAACATGTAGAACGCGACGATCACGGGCAGCGTCAGCAGGCCGAGCAGCCCGAGCGGCGCCAGGAGGCTCACGCGGGCGACCTCACGCGACGACCCGGCGCCGGCGCAGCTCGGCGTACACGAGATCCGCGAGCGGCAGCGTCGTGGCCACCGGCACGTACGCCACGCCGCGCTTGCGACACACGGTGTCCAGCCCGTCCTGCCATGCAGCGAGCCGCGCCCGGTACTCGTCGAGCACGCCCAGGTCCGCGGTGATGTCCACGCCCTCGCCCGACTCGCGGTCCACCAGCCGGATGTCGCCCTCGATGGGCGGATCGAGCTCGTCGGTCGAGAGGGTATGGAGCACCGCGACGTCGCAGCGGGTGCCGGCCAGCTCGCTGATGGCGCGCTCGGCCGCGGGGTCGAACAGGTCGCTGATGAGCACCAGCGGCCCCCGCTGCGTGATCTGGGCCGCGTAGTGTCGGGCGGCTGCCGCCAGGTCGGTGGGCCCCGGCAGCGGCTTCACGCCCGACAGGTCACCCAGCACCTGGAACACGCGCCCGGTGCCCCGCACGGGCGGGAATCGCCGCGCCGTCCGGCCCTGGAGCACCGCGATGTTCACGCGGTCATACGACGCCAGGCCGATATATGCCATCGCCGCCGCCGCCCGCTTACCGAACACGAGCTTGTCCGGGGTGCCGCCATCCATGGACGCGGACGCATCGAGCAGGACGTGGACCGTGACGTCCTCCTCCTCCACGAACAGCTTGATGAACAGCTTCTCCAAGCGCGCGTAGACATTCCAGTCGAGGGAGCGGAGGTCGTCGCCCAGGGCGTAGTCGCGGTAGTCCGTGAACTCCACCGACTGGCCGCGCTTGACGCTCCGCCGGACGCCCTTGAGGCCGCCCCGGACCGCCGCCTTCGTGACCAGCATCAGCCGCTCGAGCTGGCGCAGGAACGCCTCGTCGAAGACGGTCGGGTCCACCGTGGACGGCAGCAGGTCGTGCCGCCTGCCCCCGGTGGCCTTCACGCCCTCGCGGGGCTCGCTCGCCATGGTCCGGTCAATCCACGCGCGGCGGTGCGATCGCGGCCAGGACGGCGCGCACGACGGCGTCGCTCGTGATGCCCTCGGCCTCCGCCTCGAAGTTGCGGATGACGCGGTGGCGCAGCGCCGGCAACGCGACGGCGCGGATGTCATCGGTGGCCACGTTGAAGCGGCCCTCCATGAGGGCATGGATCTTGCCCGCGAGCACGAGCGCCTGGGCGCCGCGCGGCGATCCGCCATAGCGCACGTACTGGCGCACCAGCTCCGGCGCGCGCGGGGCGTCCGGATGGGTGGCCGCGAGCACGGACACGGCGTACGCGGTCACGTGCGGCGCGATGGGCACGCTCCGCGCGAGGCGCTGCATGGCGACCACCGTGCGTGCGTCGGCGACCTTGCTCGCGGTCGCGGTGGTCGTGCCGGTGGTGCGCTCGATGATCGCGACCAGGTCCTCCTCGGACGGGAAGGGCACCCAGAGCTTGAACAGGAAGCGATCCAGCTGCGCCTCGGGAAGGGGATACGTACCCTCCATCTCGAGCGGGTTCTGGGTCGCCAGCACGAAGAAGGGCGGGTCGAGCTTGTGCCGCTCGCGGGCGACCGACACCTGCTGCTCCTGCATCGCCTCCAGCAACGCCGACTGGGTCTTGGGGGTGGCGCGGTTGATCTCGTCGGCCAGCAGCAGGTTCGTGAACACGGGCCCCGACTGGAACCGGAACACCCGCTGGCCACCCTCCTCCGCGAGCACGTTGGTGCCCACGATGTCGGCGGGCATCAGGTCGGGCGTGAACTGGATGCGGTTGAAGGAGCAGTCGAGGACGTCCGCGACCGTGCGCACGAGCATCGTCTTGCCCAGCCCGGGGACGCCCTCGAGCAGCGCATGGGCGTTGGCGAGGAGGCAGATCATCACCTGTCGGACCAGGTCGTCCTGGCCCACGATGACCTTGCCGATCTCCAGCCGGATGACCTCCGCTGTCCGGGCGAACTCGTCGGCCGAGAGCTCGGCGGGTGCGGCGCGCCCGGCGTCCGCGATGATGTCCGTCATGCCTGCCTCCTGCGGCTAGCGCTCGCCACCGAGCGACGCGAAGTAGTCGCGCACGTAGTCCTTGACGTCGATGGGCACGTACGTCCGATCGAGCGCCTCGATGGCGAAGTCGCTGAAGTCCTGGATGACCTCCGTGTAGGGCACCACCGCGCCGTTATCGGTGCCCTGGCCCTGACCGGGGCCCTGCGACGTCTGGCCCGTGCCGCCGGATCCCGCGACGTAGGTCGGGTCACCTGGCCGGCCGAGCCGATCGAAGTCGGCGAACACGGTGTCCACCTCGTCCGTGCCGAACGGCTTGCTGGGGTCGGTGGGTCCGCGGAATCCACTGTCGCCGCCGCGCCCGCTGCCCAGGAAGCGGGCGTTGGAGCCGCCGCCGCCGAGCGAGCCGCCGCCCGACTGGCCCTGGCCCTGCCCCTGCCCGGCGCCCTGACCGGAGCCCTGGCCCTGCCCTTGCCCCTGTCCGGAACCCTGCCCCTGGCCGTCACCCTGGCCCTGCTGGCCGTCGCCCTGACCGCCGTTGCCGCCGCCCTGCTGCCCGGTGCCCTGGCCCTGCTGCCCGGTGCCCTGCTGCCCGGTGCCCTGCTGGCCCTGACCCTGCTGGCCGGCCTGACCCTGCTGGCCCTGCTGACCCTGCTGACCCTGCTGACCTGGTTGCCCCTGCTGGCCGGCCTGACCCTGCTGGCCGGCCGCGGTCAACGTGCGTCGCGCGGCCTGGAGATCCCCGGCCGCGCGCGCCAGGTCCCGGTTCTGCTGGACGTTCGTGGCACCGCTCGTCAGGGCGGCACCCAGGCGGGCGAGCGCAGCCTGTGAGGCGGCGTCATCGCCGCTCGCGATGGCGGCTGCGGCATCGTTCAGGGCTGCCTGGGCCTCCGACCCTGCCTGCCGCGCGACATCCTCCAGGGCGTCGAGCTGCCGGGCCAGGGCCTCACGCTGCTCGGGGGTCAGCGTGGGCAGCTGCTCGCCCAGCCGGGCGATGTCCTCGGCAGCCTTCTCCGGGTCGCCCGCGGGGTTGCTGTCGGTGCCGGTCGCGGCGCGCGAGAGCGACCGGGAGAGGGTGGAGATGGCCGCGGCACGCTGCTCCGTCCGGGGGTCCAGGCGGGACCGGATGGCGTCCTCGAGCGACCCGATCCGGGCCAGCTGGGCCTCGAGATCCTGCGGCCGTTCGCGCAGCTCGCGAGCGAGGCGCCGCAGCTCCTCGGCGGTCTGGGTCCGGGCGTCGGGGGTGGTGGCGCCCTCCTCGAGCTCGCGAGCGGTCTCTTCCAGGCGGCGTGCCTCCTGCTCCGCAGCCGCCGTCTGTCGCTCGCGCTGGGCGAGCACCGCGGACTGGGGATTCGGCAGCAGGACCGCAGGAAGCACCAGCAGCGCCGTGATCACGATGACCGCGCCGGCGCGGCGCGGCACCCGGGGCCGGAAGGCACGCCGATCCGCGGCCGCCAGGGTTCGCACGGCGTCCTCGCGCTGGAGACGTACGAGCTGCCCCAGCCGGTCCCCGTCACCGAGCGCCGCGCCTTCGGCCGCGGGGGCGATGGGGCCTGCGAGGTCGGGCCGCTGATCGGCGAGCTCCAGGGCGGATGAGATGCGGTCGCGCAGGCCCTGCTCGACATCGAGCGCAAGGGCAGCCTCCGCGAGCGTGGGACGGACGCGCACGACATCCACGAGGAGCGCCACCAGGCCCGCCACGGCGATCGCGGCGACCAGCGCGGGCAGCACGTCGATGGCCACGACGCGTGCCGCGACCGCGAGCCCCAGCACCGCGAGCGCGCCCGCCGCGAGGATGCGGGTGCCGTCGCGCACGATGCGCCGGAGCCAGAGCCGCCGACGGTACGGACGGAGCCCGGCTCGCAGCGCGAGCAGGAGGGGATCGAACGTCATGGCGTCACCTCTTCGGTGGGCAGGGGGGCGTCGGCGGGGACGCGCGGCAGGTCGCCGGAGAGGCTGGGGTGCGCGTCAGACGCCGTGACGGCCGCCTGGGTTCCCCAGGTCGCGCCGTCCGGCACGGTCCCGCGCCGGAGCCGGAAGCGCCGGGTGGGCGCCACGAGCTGCGCGGAGAGCAGCGTGAGCACGATGCCCACGACCACGAACGCCATGACGGACTGCGGCCAGAAGGTGTCGCGCGGGAACCCGAACGACGGGAGTGCCTGCTGCGCTGGGACGTCGTCCGCGACCGGTTCGTCGCCGAGCGCTCCCGGGAAGCCTGGCGCGACCACGGCTTCCTTGGCGACGGCCTTGACGAACCCGCCGACGACATCGTCTGCGAAGGCCGGCTGGGCGCACGGAGCGCCATCGGGACACTCGTTCGTCCGCGGGGTGCTGAAGAAGGGCGTGCCGGTCACGGCCGCCACGTAATCGCACGTGTCGCGGTCGTAGCCACCGGGAGCCGTGGTGCAGATGAGGTCCATGTCGCCCACGAACGGGTTCAGCCACAGGATCGCGACCGGCGCCCGGTCCGAACGCTGCACCGGGATGAAGCCGGACTGGGTCTTCGCGCTCTGGGTGCCGAGCACCGTCCACAGCTCGTGCACCGCCGCGCTGCCGATGGTGATGGCAAGGACCACGATGAGGGTGACCACGGTCGCCGTCTGGGTCCGCCGGGTGAGCGCAGAGATGAACAGGCCGATGGCGCCCATGCCGAACGCGGTCGCGAACAACACCACGTACGCCCGCAGCAGGTCCTCAGGGCCGACGCCGCCGAACACGAACACGATGGCCATCAGGGGCACCGACGCGAGGATGAGCAGGAACACGTAGGTCAGCGCGGAGAGCAGTTTGCCGATGACCATGCCCAGGGTGGAGAGAGGTGTGGTGACCAGCAGGTCGATCGTCTGCTTCTCACGCTCCAAGGAGATGGCGCCGGTCGTGAACGCGGGCGCCAGCACCAGCACCATGAGCGTGAGCACGAGCAGCAGGCCGCTGAAGATGGCGTGGCCGATGTCCGCGGACAGCGCCATCTCCGCGACGCCGTTGATGGCGCCGTCCCGGAACAGGCCTTCCGCCTCGAGGGTCGCCTGCTGGCGCAGGTACGCATAGATGCCGAAGGCGAAGGCGCTCAGCAGCAACAGGTAGATGGTCAGGATCGCGAACGCGCGGCGGCCGCGCATCCGGCCGCGCAGCTCCTTGCTGCCCACCGCTCCGATGCCGATGCCGAACGCACGGAGCGCCCGTCCGGGACGGGGACCCTCGCCGCTGGTGGGCTGGGGTGCGGCCATGGGTGTGGGCGTCGTGCTCATGCCACCGCCTCCTCGCGCGGGCCCGGCGCGGCCGCCTCGGTGATCTGGAGGAACAGCTCCTCGAGGTCGCTGGCGGCGGGGGCGAACGCGGCCACCCGGATGCCCGCGCCCACGGCCCGGGCGAGCAGTGCCGCTGCGGACGCATCATCACCCCGGAGCGCGAGCTCGAGGCGACCGTCCGGCAGGATCTCCACGCCCGTCGCCTCCGGCTGCACCGCGAACCAGCGGGCGGCGGCCGCCAGTGCCTCTGCGTCACCCAGCACGGACGCCCGCGCCACGGTGCCGCGTCGGAAGCGGCCCTGGATCTCGTCCACGCGGCCGCTCGCGAGCAGGCGCCCGTGGTCGATGATGGCGACCGCGGTACACAGTTCCTCGAGCTCAGGCAGGATGTGGCTGCTGATGACGATGGTCTTGCCCATCGAGCGGAGCTCCCGCAGCAGTTCCCGCAGCTCGACCCGCGCCCGCGGATCGAGGCCGGAGGCCGGTTCGTCCAGCAGCAGCAACGGTGGCTCGTGGACCAGTGCATGGGCCAGGCAGAGTCGCTGCTGCATCCCCCGTGACAGAGCCTCCACGTAGTCATCGCGCTTGTGGGAGAGATCCACGAGCTCCAGCAGATCGCCCACGAGGCGCTTGCGCCGCGCCGCCGGGATGCCATGGCAGCGCGCGAAGAAGTCGAGGTACTCCCAGACCCGCATGTCGTCGTACACGCCGAACGTGTCGGGCATGTAGCCGATGAGGCGACGCACCGTGTCCGGCTCGCGGCGCACGCTGTGGCCCAGGATCCGCGCATCGCCGTCGCTGGGTACGAGGAGCGTGGCGAGCATCCGGAGCGTGGTCGTCTTGCCCGCGCCGTTGGGCCCGACCAGCCCGAAGATCTCGCCCTGGGCCACGTCGAGATCCACGCCCGCCACGGCGGTCGTGCGTCCGTAGCGCCGGGTCAGGCCCCGGGTCTGGAGCACCGGTGTCATGCCGCATCACCCTCCAGTCGAACGATGGGCAGGAACCAGGTCGTCATCGCCTGGTCACCGCGGTTCACGAGGCGGACGAGGAACGCGCCCGTCTCGTCCACGTAGCGCGCGGGCTCCGCGATGCGGAACTCCTGCTGCATGGTCGGATGCGGGAACTCCACCCACGCCTCCGCGGTACGGTCGAACAACTGCACGTCGGGGAGACCGTCCCAGAACGCCGCAGGCGCCGGGACCGGCTGGGGCTCCGCCACCCCTTGGTCGGCCGGGGCGGCCACGCCGGCGTCATCGCCGCCCTTCAACCCCATCCCGTCAGGCGCGGACGCCAGTGCGATGTCGCCGACCGGGTCGTCCTGCGCGGGCTGCGCGTCGGCGGGCAGCGGCGGCACCAGGGGGCCATCGCCTGTCAGCGCGGGCCTCTCGCCCTGGGTGAGCATCATCGACAGGCTCGTCGCGGTGAACGGGCCGCCGTAGCCCATCGGTCGCCACTCCACGGTCATCGTGCCGCGGCTGAGGGCCATCGTCCCCACGTCGTCGCGGGCTTCATTGGCGTCCGAGGCGAGGACGCTGCGCGCGAGCAGCGGGTCGGTCCACAGGGTGCGCCCGGTGACGGTCATGGTGGTGGGGTAGAACAGGAGGGTGTCCCCGACGTGTTTGGCCGTGGTGGCCAGCTGGATATCGAGTCCGGCACCGCTCGTCCAGGCCACGATCATCGGGCCTTGCTGGGAGGCCCCGTTGCTCAACCCCAGGCTCCAGCCGAGGGCGTCGAGCACGGTCCGGCGCGTGGCCTCCGTGCGGGAGCCGCTGCCGCCGGCCGGATACGGGCCCATGATCTGCTCCGACCATGGCCGGCCCTGGTTCCCCTGGTCGCCCACGGTCATCGAGACGGGGACCGACGCGCCGGGCGCGAGGCTGTCGACGACCTCGACGGCGCCGCCCCACGTCAACGCCACCGACTCCAGCGTCCGATCGGACCGATTGTGGAGGGTGCCACTGAGCACCCCGTCCCGGTAGCCGAGGTCCGCGTCCAGGCGCGGCACGGCCACGGCGGCCTCCGCCCGGAAGGTGCGCAGCACGGCGAACCCGACCTGGAAGTCGCGCAAGCGTGCGGTGTCGCCCTGGAGCACGTCCAGGGGCACGGTCGACCCCGACTGCTGCACGTAGGACGCGTTGGTGAGCAGCGCACCTTCGCCGACCGCCACGTCGAAACTGGCCCGGGTGGGCGAGAAGATGCCCACGTACACCTGCCCGATGCCCTGGTCGGTGCCGGTCGCGGCACGCACGATGCCCACCTGGTTCACGATCGTGTCGGTGCCCTTGAGGCCCACGCCCATGGCATATGCGGCCACCGCGAAGATGCCCACCAGCACGGGCATCGTGATCCACGCCCATTCGCGACGGTCCAGCCGCCGCAGGACCAGGTAGTTGACGGGCCCGATGAGCGCGATGTACAGCAGCAGCAGCGCGAACAGCACGCCCAGGTCGGGCAGGTCCACGGCCGGCAGGTTGCTGAGCGCGCCCACGATCTGGCTGTCGTCCTGGATCGTCAGTGGATTGATGACGGCACCGTTGGGGTTCGCCGGCAGGAAGCGGCGCCAGAAGGCGCTCGCAGCGGGCGTGCCTGCGAACCATTCCGTGCCCGGGTCGATGCCCACGAGCGTCACTGCGCCCAGGCCGACCGGACGTTGCGCGGCGAAGATCTCATCCCCGGTGCGGCCGAGCACCGTGCCCGAATCCAGCAGTCCGGCGACCGCGGGCAGAGCGGTCGCATCCGTGGGCAGGGACCCCAGGAGCCCCGACAGGTCCGCCGGGGGGACATCCACCGTGCCCGTCGGCTGGAACGGCAGCAGGTCGGGCGGAAAGGCGCCCAGCGTGGTCGTGCCGGTGGAGCCGCCCACCACCACGAGCCGGCCGCCCGCGCCGACCCATGCGCGCAGTGAGGCGAGCTGGTCGTCGCTCAGGGCGGAGGTGTCCATGTCCTGCCACACGAGCCGGTCGATGGCGGACCACGCCTCCACGCGCGACGGCAGTTCCTGCGGTCCCACGGTGAGGATGACGGGCGGGCTCAGGTTCGGCAGCGTGGTGCCCGCCCGGATGTCCGCCACGATGCCCTCCGGCCGCTCCGCGACGACGACGATGATGGGCACGTACTGATCCACGGTCCGGGTGGTGAGGCCCTGCGAGGCCAGCACCTGCTGGTCCGAGACGAGCTGGACCGTGAGGCCCGAACTGAACCAGCCCGGCTGTGCGTACAGCACGTGCTCCTGGCGCGCGCCCGTGGGCAGTTCCACCTCGACGCCGTACCGGGAGTCGCCCTGCTGGCCACCGCGGACCTGGAGCTCCCCGCGCACGGCCGGCCCGTCGTTCTCGACCCGGACGCGGACCGCCATCCACGACCCTGGTCGCACGGTGCCGCCCAGCAGGGGTCGGGCGACCATGCGGAGGTCCATCTGCGCGTCGGGGGCGGGGCTCGGCTCGACGCCCATCGCGGGGACCGCGGCAAGCAGCAGGGCGAGCACGACGACGACCCCCACGACGCCCCCGAGGAGGCGTGTCTGGGTCGCACGGTTCGGCGCCGATCGGCTCATGTCGCTCCAGCTGCTGGCGTGATCGCGGGCCCCGGGACATCGCGACGGCATGGGACACGGCCCGCGGGCTGCGGGACAGCGACCAGACGGCGGCCGGACCCGGAAAGTTCCCAGCGGCCGTCGGGAGCGGAAGCCGTTCTCCGATTACCATTCCGCGGTGCCCATCCTGCGCGCGTTCCGCGCTCTTCGCTACGCCCACGACCCCGGGGGGGACCTGTCTCCGGTCCTCTGCCCACCGTACGACATCATCGGTGCCGATCGGCTCGCCGCCCTCATGGCGCGCGACCCCCACAATGCGGTGCGCCTGGAACTGCCGCAGCCCGATCCCGGAGCCGACCCCGCGACCCGCTACAAGGCGGCGGCGCGGGCACTGTCCGCGTGGCGCACGGACAAGGTCCTGGTCAAGGATCGCGCCGCCACGATCACGCTCCACGAGATGACCTTCGCGGGGCCGGCGGGAGGGGAGCGGCGCGCGCTCGGCCTGTTCGTGCGCCTGAAGCTGGAGCCGTTCTCGGATGGCGCGGCGACCGGCGTGCGGCGCCACGAGCGGACCATGACCGGCCCCAAGGAGGATCGTTACCAGCTGCTCAAGGCGACCGGCGCGAACCTGTCGCCGGTGGTGTTGCTGCACGAGGCGGATCGGGCGGGGACCCGGGCGCTGCTCGACCGGTTGACCGCGCGCGAGGCGGACGCGGCGGCGGCCACGGACGATGGCGTGCGTCACCGGCTGTGGGTCGCGACGGCCTCATCGGGCCGGGATGCGGAGGATGGTGCAGGCCCTGCCGTGACCCCCGGGACGGCAGACGCGGATGCGTTGTTGGCGCTCGTGGGCACGAGCGCGCTGACGATCGCGGACGGCCACCACCGCTACGAGACGGCGCTGCGCTATCGCGAGGAGCGGGGCCGCAACCGCGCGTGCGAGAGCGATCCGGCGTGGGACCACGTGCTGGCGCTGCTCTACCACGTCGACGACGCGCCGCCGGTCCTGCCCACCCACCGCGCCCTGCTCGCCGGGCCGTCCGGGGAGCAGCTGCTGGACGCGCTCGAGGGGCTGTTCGACGTGGAGCGCCTGGCGGACGCTCCGGGCGTCCTGGCGCGCATGGCCGCTGATCCGCCTGCCGGGGCACCCGATGCCACCGGCAGCGGCCGCGTGGGCCTCGTGAGTGGCGGCGTGGCCGCGATCCTCAGCGCGCGCCCCGCCGCGTTCGCGCCGCTCCTGGACGAGTCCGCCTCGGCGGCATCGCAGGGCCTGGACGTGAACCGGGTGGCGGCCGCGCTGGAGCGCCTGGGGGTGGATGCGGAGGCGCTCGCCGCGGGCGATCGGGTGCGCTACGTCAAGAGCGCCGCCGAGGCCGTCGCGCTCGCGGTCGATGGCGGCGCGGCCGCGACACTGCTGCTGGATGGGCCCCCCGTGACCGCCGTGACCCGCGTCGCCGCGGCCGGCGAGGTGATGCCCCAGAAGTCCACGTACTTCGATCCCAAGGCGCCGACGGGTCTGTTGTTCGGCCCGCTCGAGTGGTAGACGAGGAGGAACCGGTGGAGACTCCCGGGTCGGGAGCACCCAGCTCGCACAACGGCGCCGAGGGCGGCGCGAACGGTGCTCAAGGCGCTGGCGGGTTCGGGGGGATGCGCGTGTCCGGTCGCCCGGTGCGCAAGGACGAGATCGTGATCGAGGAGCGCGGGCTCTACGTGGAGTCGTGGCTTCCCGAGCGCCGGTCGCGGCGCCGACCATTGCTGCTGCTCCATGGCGAGCTGGGCGGGTCGTGGCTGTGGGAGCGCTACCTGCTCTACTTCGCGCAGCGCGGCTGGGAGGGCCATGCCCTCAACCTCAAGGCCCACTTCTGGTCGGAGAGCCAGGACTTCGAGGAGCTCGACCTCGACAGCTACGTCGACGATGCCATCGCGGCAGCGGAAGCGCTGGGCCGGCCGGCGGTGGTCATGGGCCACGGCATGGGCGCGCTGCTGGCCATGAAGCTCGCCGAGCAGCGCCAGGTCCACGGCCTTGTCCTGCTCTCGCCGGCGCTGCCCCGTCCCATCCAGGCCGACGCCCCGGGGCACGTGGTGCGCCTGGTGCCGCCGCGATTCCGGCGTGAGCTGGTGGGCTGGGCCGGCCCGCCGGACCAGATCCACAAGCAGCACCCGGACCTGACCCTGCGCGACGTGATGCGCGTCCAGCACCTGATGGGCGCCGAATCGGGCGCCGCCCGGCGTCAGATGCTCGAGGGCGTGCTGGTCGAGCGGGAGCTCCTGTCCGGTGTGCCCATGCTCGTCATCGGGGCGGGCGTGGACCGGATGTTCCCCGAGCCGGACAGCGAGCGCCTGGCGGCGTGGCTGGGCGCCGAGTACCAGCCGTTCGGTGCGCACTCCCACTACGGCCTCGTCATCGGCGAGGAGAGCCACGAACAGGTCGCGGACGCCATCCGTGCGTTCCTGGAGCACCACCGGCTATAGCATGGCGGGCCGTCCTGGCCTCATCTGGGCGGGTCGTGGTATCCTCCCGGTCGCACTGCGCCGCATTCGTCTAGAGGCCCAGGACACCGCCCTCTCAAGGCGGAGACCACCGGTTCGAATCCGGTATGCGGTACCAAGACTCGTTCGCGTCGACGCCCTCGGACCCGCACCCGGGGGCGTCTTCGATTCCCGGCCCATGTGCGTCGATGCCCTCGCGTAGACTCGGGATCATGGATCCCCACCCCCGCCGCCGCTATGTGATCCTCGCCGAAGGGCAGTTCGGTGAGACCGCCTCGAAGACCGCCATCGGTGTCATCCGGTACGCCCGGGACACCGTCGTCGCGGTCATCGATTCCACCCGCGCCGGGCGCAACGTCGGCGCGTGGCTGGGGCCCCAGGTCGACATCCCCATCGTGGCGTCGCTCGACGACGCGCTGCCGCTGGCGCCGACGGCGCTGTTGCTGGGCACGGCGCCGGTCGGCGGCAGGATCCCGCCCGCCTGGCGCGCCACGATCCTGCAGGCCATCGAGTCCGGGCTGGACGTGATCTCGGGCCTGCACCAGTTCGTGTCGGAGGACGAGGAGTTCACGTCCGCGGCGGCCATGCACGGCGTGACCCTCATCGACCACCGCAAGCCGCCCGAGCGCCACGAGGTGGCCACGGGTCGGGCCCACGCACCCGGCAAGCAGGTCGTGCTCACGGTGGGCTCCGATTGCGCCATCGGCAAGATGACGGTCTCGGTGGAGCTGCGCCGGGCGGCCGTGGCGGCGGGCCTCGACGCGGTGATGGTGCCCACGGGACAGACCGGCATCATGATCGAGGGCTGGGGCGTCGCCGTGGACCGCGTCATCTCCGACTTCGTGGCGGGCACAGTGGAATGGCTGACCGCGCAGGCGGAGGAGATGGGCGACTTCATCATCGTGGAGGGCCAGGGCTCCATCGATCACCCGTCCTACTCGGGCGTGACCCTGGGGCTGCTCCATGGCTCTGCGCCACATGCGCTGGTGATGGTCCACGAGCCGGGCCGCACGCTGCATCACGGCTGGGAGGACCGGGCCCACCAGCCGAACGCGCACCTCAAGCCGATGGCGGAGCTGATCGCGGTCTACGAATCGCTGGCGGGCCTGGTCGCGCCCGCCAGGGTCATGGGCATCGCGCTCAACACGTCGGCCATGACCGAGAGCGAGGCGCGCACGGAGATCGCGCGCGTCCAGGGGGAGACGGGCATCGTCACGGACGACGTCGTGCGGTTCGGCGGCGAGCGGATCGTGGACGCGCTGCAGACCGGCCTGGGGCACCTCGTGGCATGAGTCTGGACCTCACCACCGAGACGCACACGCTGCCGTTCCGGGACCCGTTCCGGATCGCGCGCGCGGAGGACCACCGCACCGCCACGACCGTGGTCACGCAGCTCGTCATGGGCGGCGGCCTGACGGGCACCGGCGAGTCGTTCCCGGTCGCGTACTACGGCGAGACGGTGGGCACCGTGGGGGCCGTGCTGCCGCTGCTTGCGGAGGCAGTGGACGCGCTGGGTGACCCACCGTCGAGCGTGGAGGCGGCGCGGACCTGGTTGACGGCGGCATCGGCGGCCATGGACGCGCGCATCGGTGGCCATGGGGCGGCGAAGGCGGGCATCGACATCGCGCTCCACGATCTCGTGGCGCGGGGCATGGGTATCCCCCTGTGGCAGCTCCTGGGCACCTCGCCGGAGATCCCGCCCACGGACTTCACCCTGGGCATCGACACCCCGGCGGAGGTCGCCGCACGCGCGCAGCGGGCGGGCCATTTCCCAGCGCTCAAGATCAAGGTCGGCGGACCCGCGGACATCGAGACGCTCGAGGCGGTGCGCGCGGTGTACGGCGGCACGCTGCGCGTGGATGCCAATACCGGCTGGCAGCCGGAGGCGGGCGCGAAGCTCATCCCGGAGCTGGTCCGGCTGGGCGTCGAACTCATCGAACAGCCGTTCCCGGCCCACCAGCTGCCGCAGCTCCGCTGGCTACAGGAGCGCAGCCCACTGCCCATCGTGGCCGACGAGAGCGCCGTCTGGATCCACCAGCTCGAGGGCCTCGTGGGCGTCGTCGCAGGCATCAACGTGAAGATCATGAAGTGCGGCGGCGTGGGGCCGGGCCTGGCCATGATGCGTCGCGCGCGGGAGCTGGGCTTCAGCATCTTCCTGGGCTGCATGGAGGAGACCAGCGTGGCCATCGCGGCCGCCGCGTCGCTCGCCTCGCTCGCGGACTGGGTGGATCTGGACGGTAACCTGCTGCTGGCGCGCGACCCGTACGAGGGGTTCGTGCTGGGGGCGGACTGCCGCTGGCAGCTCACCGACGCACCGGGTCTGGGAGTCCAGCGCCGGGTCGACTGAGCGCGGCGCGAGGACGTCGGAGGAGGCCTGTCAAGGGGCATTCCGGGGTGGTCCGGGGCGATTCGCTGGGCCTGTGGACAAGGTCGTGGACAACTTCGTGGACATCGACCTTCCGCCCGCAACGACCCCCCGATACCATGTGCGGAGCGGTCGCGACAGGGATGCCGGGCCGCCGGGAGGGTGGCCCTTCGGGGCCGTTGACAGGCCATGTCGCCAGTGCGCATGCGCGTGGACGAGAGGATCTCCGGGTACGTCAGCCTGGTCGCGGCGTGTCCGTGAAGCAGCGAGGGAATCGGTGTCGAGCGACAGTATGGGCCGCAGTGCGGCCCTCAGCAGCCATGCCCAGCCCCGGTCGGAGGCGACGATCGCGCCCGCCGTGGATGCCCCAGCGGAGGTGCTGGAGTTCATCCGGTACTGCTACCGCCGGCGTGGCTTCGGCTGGCCGGAGCTGTACGACGAGATGTGCGCCGTGGCCGCGCGCGGCAGCTACCGGGGCCTGGACTACGACGGACTCGGCAGGCTGGGCGTCGGGTTCTCGCTGGGCGAGCTGCCGCGGCTGGCCGCGCTGTCCGGCCGGATCGTGGCGGAGGAACGGGCGGCGCGACAGGCGGAGACCCGCCTCGCGGAGGCGCGGCGCGAGGAAGCCCGGCGCGATGAAGGGCTCGCCACGAGCGCGCTGCTGGCGGCGCCCGCCATCTGACCCGGGCATCCTCGGGGTCCGAGGGTCGGGGCGTCGGCCGCCGACCCGGAGGCCGACGTCCCGGTCGGCGGCGGGACAGGGTGGCGTCAGGCGCGGATGCGTCGCCGAGCGAGCTCCGACTCGATCTGGCGCTCGGCCTCGACGTAGCGGTCGATCTCCATCCGGACCTCGTTGGCCTCCGGGACGTAGAGGTGGACCTGCTGCTGCAGGACGTACGAGAGCCGGCGTGCGGTCATCCGGACGTGGTCGAGGTTCTTCATCAGGACCAGGGGGTCCATCGACGCGAGGTCATCCGGGTGGTACATCTGCTGCATGGCTGACGAGTATAGCCGGGGCCCCCACCCGCGGACGCGCCCGGAGAGAAGCCTCAGGTGGCACGCGTGGCCGGGGTCGGGGCCGCGCCCGGCCGATCCGCGCCCGGCCGATCCGCGGCAGGGCGATCCGCCGGCGCCGAACGGCCAGGTGCCGCGACCCGTTCGCCGGCGCTCGGGCGCGGGACGCGGGGCGGCAGGCCACCGGGCGCAGCGGCCGACCAGTCGACGGGCGTGGACGCAGCAGCGCGCGCTCGCGCGACGCCGGCGGCCGTGGGCGCGAGGACCAGCAGGCGATCGGTGCGCGTGGCTCGTCCGGCCTCCGCGCCCCAGATGCGGGTGAGCTTGCGGTCAGGGTCGACGTGATCGTCCACGACCCCTGCCAGGCGGTAGCCCGCGGGCTGCGCGGCGCCCTCCCAGGCGCTCTGGGCCAGGTCCACGGGTCGGGCGAGACGCTTGCCACGGTCCGCCTCGACGTCCCCCAGCACGAGCACCACGACCGCGTCCGGAGCGAGGATCGGGCGCAGGTCCTCGAGGACCGTCCGGAGGAGCGCGGCCGAGGCATCCGCCGATGCGGGCGCCGTGAGGGACGCGTCCACGCGGGCGGCGTCCTCTCCCAGGAGCCACAGGCGCAGCCAGTTGGCGAGGCCGTAGCGCACGACGCGCAGGTACGGCGGGCTGGTGACCACCAGGCGTGCCCGGTCGGGCAGTGCGCGCGTCCTCAGGGCCGCGGCCACAGGCTCAGCGGCATGGCGTGCGTCGCCGGCGATCGCGATCCCCCGTGCGACGGGCGGTCCGTCCCGGTACAGGCGGCGCAGCCGGAGCGCGAGCAGCGGGAACACCTCGCGACGCGGGCGCGCGGTCGCCTGCGCCGCGAGCCACGTCTGGGTGTAGCGCGGCGCGAGGCTGAAGGCGTTGGGCATGGCGTCCGTCAGGTACGAGGGGCGCGAGCCGTGGAGGATGCCCGCCAGCGCCGCGAGCAGGAAGCGATCCGTGGCGCTTCGGCGATCCAGCGCATGGCGCAGGAACAGCAGCTCCGCGAGCGTCTCCGGGTGGAACAGCGCCGGGGCCACGGCGGACGCGGACAGCAGCTCGGCCGCCTCGTCGCGCCACTGGTCGACCACGAACGTCAAGTCGATGTGGAGGCGGCCGAGCCGCCCCTGGGCTTCGCGGTGCGACGGCGGGTCCAGGACGGCTCCGGTCAGCAGCGCCGCGAGCGGGTTGAGGTCCACGCCCACGCCGATCCGCCGGCGCAGGACCGCCTGGAGGGGGACCGTGCCACGACCGCAGAACGGGTCGAGGACCACGTCCCCCGGCCGGCTGAAGCGCTCGATGAGCGCGTGCGCCATGGCCGGCGGCAGGCCGCCCAGGTAGGTGCACAGCGGGTGGAACGCGTGCCCGAAGGACCGCGACTGGTCCTTCCAGTCCGCGGGCAGCGCCACTCCGGGCAGATCGTCGCCGCCAGGGTCGACGAACGGGAGCGGTAGCTGGGCACGTTCCGGCATGGGGTCGCGGACGGTAGCACCTCCCGCCACCAGAGGCAAGTCGGCCGGTCGGCGGCTGGGCAGCGGGGCGGTGGTGGCGGTGCGCGCGACCGGGCGCCCAGACCGCCGTGGTTTCCAGTCGCACTGAACGCCGACCCGGTCCGCGAGGGTCACGCGGCGTTCCAGCCCGGAGGCAGGAACCCGTCAAGCGCCAGTACGGCCCGTGTCTTGACGTGGGAGTGGAAAGCTCCGTGCTACCGGAGGGGATCGGGCTCTCCCGGGTCCGCTCGAGGCGCTCGCGATCCAGCGGCAGTGGAAACCTGCCTGGCCTTGGGTCATCGGTGGCCTGGGCAGGGGGCACAGAGCGACACGCTGGCGGCTTGAGCGGCTCCCGTAGACTCTTGGGACGTCCCCGTAGCTCAGCTGGATAGAGCAGCCGCCTTCTAAGCGGCCGGTCGTGCGTTCGAGTCGCACCGGGGGCGCCAGCTCCCCGTGGACCGAGCGGTCATCCGTGGGGCGCACGTGCGCGAATGGAACGGTAGGATGAACCGACCGGCCAGTCGGTCGGTCGTCCGTCCACCATGCCGGAGCCCCGCAGATGTCGCCGCGGACCACGCCAGAGCCCAGCGAACAGAGTCGTAGCCGCCGCGAGCGGATCCTGGACGCGGCGTTCTCCACGTTCGCCGGGCGGGGCTACCGGGACGCGTCGATGGACGAGATCGCGGCGGCCGCGGAGACCTCCAAGGGCGGCGTCTACTTCCACTTCCCGACGAAGGAGTCGATCTTCCGGGAGCTGATGCGCACGACCGCGGACAAGCTCGTGAGCAAGGTGGAGCGGGCGGTGGCGGGGGAGTCCGACCCCATCACGCAGGCGGAGGTCGCCATCCGGACCGTGCTCGCGACGTTCGCGGGCCATCGCACCATGGCACGCCTGCTGTTCCTGGACGTCATCGGCGCCGGCCGTGTGTTCCAGGCGGAGGCGAATGGGCTCCACGACCGGTTCGCGGTGCTCATCGCGGGCTACCTGGATCGTGCCATCGCAGAGGGTGTCATCCCGCCGGCTGACACGCGCGTCGTGAGCATCGCCTGGTTCGGGGCCCTTGATGAGGTGGTGGGGCGCTGGCTCAACGCGGAGACGCCGGGCCGGCTCGAGGACGCGTACCCGGCGCTGCGCGCGATGCTGCTGCGATCGGTGGGTGTGGCCGAAGCGCGCATCGCGGCGGTCGCGGCACCCGCCACGCCGTCGCGGTTCCCGGAGGCGGCCGCGTGACGCTGATGGAGGCACGGCCGGGGGCTCGGGGTGTCGAGGCGGCCATCGGCGTGGGGATCGCAGCAGCGCTCGCCGGAGCCCGGCCAGCGGCCCGCCTGGCTGCCCTGACGCTGGACCTGGCGGCGCCCGATCCGCTGGCGCTGGTGCGGGCGGCACTCGCCGCGGACCTGGAGACGTCGGCATGGCTGCGGCCCGCTGACGGGCTCGCCATCGTGGGCATCGGGCGGGCCTGGGCCACGGAGCCGGACGGGAACGGGCGATTCCTGGCCGCGGCGGTGGCCTGGGACGCGCTGCGCGACGACCTGCGGGCAGCCGACCGGCCGGGTGCGGTCGGCCCGGTGCTGCTGGGTGGCCTGGGCTTCCACGGGCACCGGGCGATGGACGACGGACCGTGGTCCGCGTACCCGGTTGCGTCGCTGGTGCTGCCGGCGCTGTGCCTGGTGATCGACCATGGGGCGGCGACGCTGACGGTGGTGGCGCCGCGCGACGCCGGGGATCAGCGGGGGGCGGCACTCGCGGCGACCTGGTCCGCGCTGGTGGCGCCCATCGCGGCATCCGCTCCCCGGCCCGCTTCGGCGTCCCGGCTCACGGCGCGGGCGCGGTCACAGCCGGACCGCGACGGATGGGAGCGGCTGGTCGGGCTGATGGCGGGCGCGGTGGGGCGTGGGCGGCTGGACAAGGTCGTGCTCGCGCGGCGGCTGGACCTGGACCTGGCGACGCCGGCGGACCTGGCGGACGTCCTCGGGGCGCTGGCCGCAGGTGCGCCGGAGAGTGCGACGTTCCTGTTCGGGCGCGGCGGTCATGCGTTCGTGGGCGCGACACCCGAGCGGCTGGCGCGCGTCGACGGGCACGCGTTCCGGACCGTCGCGATCGCCGGATCCACGCGTCGTGGGCGGGATGCGGCGGAGGATGCGGCGTTGGCGACGGCGTTGCTGGCGTCGGACAAGGACCGCGAGGAGCACGCGATCGTGGTCGATGAGCTCCGGGCCCGGCTCGCGCCGTTGGCGAACGAGCTGCGGATGGCGCCTGAACCGGGCGTGCTGGCGCTGCGGGATCTGCAGCACCTGGTGACGCCCGTGGAAGGTGTGCTGCGCGAGCGCGCCGGACTGCTGGCGCTCGCCGGACTGCTCCATCCCACGCCTGCGGTGGGAGGCGCGCCCTATGATGCGGCGCTCGCGATGCTCGCGGAGCACGAGGGGTTCGATCGCGGCTGGTATGCCGGGCCGGTCGGCTGGCTCGGCCCGGACGGTGACGGCGAGCTGATGGTGGCGCTGCGGTCCGGCGTGGTGCACGGCCGGCACGTGTCCCTGTTCGCGGGCTGCGGCATCGTGGCCGATTCCGACCCGGCCCGCGAATGGGCGGAGTCGCGCATGAAGCTGCGGCCGATGCTGGGTGCGCTGGGCCTGGCCGAGGCGGACGTGGAGGGGGCCCCATGAGCGAGGCGATCGCCGCGGGCCTGCGGGCCTTCGTGGAGGAGCTCGTCCGCGCGGGCATGATGGAGGTGGTCATCTGCCCGGGATCGCGCTCCACGCCCATGGCGCTCGCGTTGGCGGCCCACGATGACCTGCGCGTGCACGTGCTGCTCGACGAACGATCCGCGGCGTTCGCAGCGCTGGGCATGGCCCGGGTCGCGCGGCGCCCGGTGGCAGTGCTGGTGACGTCCGGGACCGCCGCCGCGGAGCTGCTGCCCGCGGCCGCCGAGGCGAACCTGGCGCGCGTGCCGCTGTTGCTGCTGACGGCGGACCGGCCGGCGGAGCTGCGCGACCGGGGTGCCGCGCAGACCATCGACCAGCTGGGAATCTTCGGGTCCCACGTGCGCTGGGCGGCAGAGGTGCCGCTCATGGACGGCGCCCCCGCGACGCTCGCGCACTGGCGGTGGCTGGCCGGCCGCGCCATGGCGGAGGCCGGCGGCGTGGGCCGCGCGGCCGGGCCGGTGCACCTGGACCTGCCGTACCGCGAGCCGCTCGTGCCGGAGGGACCGCTGGGGCCGGAGCCGGACCTGGCCGGGGCGCCGTTCTTGCGGGTCATCGGCGGTGTGCGGATGCTCGCGGAACCTGACCTGGACGGCCTGGCGGCGCGGCTGCGATCGGTGGAGCACGGCCTGATCGTATGTGGCCCGGGTGACGACCCATCACTGGCGTTCGCTGTCCGCGTCCTCTCGAGCGCCACCGGGTATCCCATCCTGAGCGACGGGCTGGCCGAGGTCCGCGCGGATCGCATCACCGGAGGCGCGGACCATCTCCTCCGTCCGGGGCCCTGGCTCGACGCTCATCTCCCGGATCTGATCATCCGGACCGGCGCCATCCCGACCGCGCGTCCCATGCTGGAGCTGGTCGCTCGCGACGGCCATGAGCTGTGGGTGATCGACGGAGACGGCGGATGGCGACAGCCCGCGGCAAGGCCCGCCACGCTGCTGCACGCTGATCCCACGGCGACGCTGCTAGCGCTGGCGAGGCGATGTGCGGCCGATCCGCCGGCATGGCGAGGCGGGACATGGGGTGCGGCGTGGTCGAAGGCGGACTTCGAGGTCTCGGTGGCGCTCGGGCAGTGGCTCGCTGACCTCGATGAGCCGTTCGAGGGGCTGCCGTTCGACCTGCTGCGGAGCGTGGTCACGGAGCGGACGCTGCTGTGGGTGGGCTCGTCGATGCCGGTGCGCGACCTGGGGGCGTGGTTCGGGGGATCACCGTCGATTCGGGCCGTGGCGAGCCGGGGCGCCAACGGCATCGACGGCGTGACATCCGCGGCGGCGGGAGCGGCCGCCGTCCACGATGGACCAGTGGTGCTGGTCACCGGGGATGTCTCGTTCGTGCACGATCTGGGCGCGCTCGTCACCGCGCGGCTGCTGAGCGTGGCCCTGACGGTGGTGGTCATCGACAACGACGGCGGCGGCATCTTCTCCTTCCTGGCCCAGGCCACGACCGACCGACCGGATGTCGGGCTGCCGGAACGATTCGAGCAGTTGTTCGGGACGCCGCACGGGACGCGCATCGCCGACGCGGCGGCCGCCCTGGGCGCGAACGTGCGCGAGGTGGATCACCGGTCGCTGGAGCCGGCCCTGCGCGCCGCGATCGCGGACCGGTCGCCAGGCGTGCGGCTGCTGCGATACGCGACGGACCGACGGCGCAACGTGGGGCTGCACGCCCAGGCCGCGCAGGTCGCGGCGGACGCCCTGGCGCGGCTGGCGAACGCCCCATGACCGCGCACACCGCCGCGGATGGCGTCCGCTACGCGTTCCGGCGCTCCGGCGGCGGCCCTGCGGTGCTGTTGCTCCACGGCTTCACGGGCGGCGCGACCGACTGGGAGCCGTTCCGGGCGGCGCTGGAGCGGCTGACGACGCCCATCGCGGTCGACCTGCTGGGCCACGGCGCGTCGGATGCGCCGCGGGACCCTGGCCGCCACGCGGTCGAGCGCCAGGCCGACGACCTTGCGGCACTCCTGCACGCGGAGGCAGCCGCTCCGGCGCACATCGTGGGCTACTCCTTCGGGGCGCGCGTGGCGCTGCGGCTGGCCACGGACCACCCGGACGTCGTGCGCAGCCTGGTGCTCGAGAGCCCGTCGGCGGGGCTTCCCGACCCTGATGCCCGTGCCGCGCGGCGCGTGGCGGATGAGGAGCTGGCCCGGATATTGGACTGGGCGGGGAGCGAGGCGTTCGTCCGTCACTGGGAGCGGTTGCCGCTGTTCGAGACGGAACGCGATGCCCCGCCCGAGGAGCAGGCCCGGCTCCACGCGCAGCGCCTCGCCAATGACCCGCACGGCCTCGCCGCCAGCCTGCGCGGCGCGGGCCAGGGTGCGATGGCGCCGCTGCATGACACGCTCCCGTCCATCGCCGTCCCGACCACGGTCATCGGTGGTGCCCTCGATGGAACGGGGCTGCCGCGGGCCCGGTCCGTCGCCCAGGCCATCCCCGGGGCCCGGCTGGTCGTGGTCCCGTCGGTCGGCCATGCGCCCCATCGCGAAGCGCCCGCACGTGTCGCCCGGGAGCTCGCCGCCCATCTCGTCCGTCACTCCGCCTTCTGCACCTCGGAGCAGTGCGCCGTCCTGCCCGACCCCGCCCCCGCCACCCCCGCCACCCCCGCGAGGAGCCGCCCATGAGCCGCGTCACCTGGTCCCCGGTCGTCGAGTACGGCGACATCCGCTACGAGCACTCCGGCACGGGCATCGCGAAGGTCACCATCGACCGGCAGCACGTCCGCAACGCGTTCCGCCCCGAGACCGTGTCCCAGCTCATCGACGCGTTCGCGCGTATCCGTGACGACGCCTCGGTGGGCTGCGTGCTGCTCACGGGGGCCGGCGACCTGGCGTTCTGCGCGGGCGGTGACCTCAATGCCAAGGGCCACGGCGGCTACGTGGGAGGTGACGGCCTGGCGCGCCTCAACGTGCTCGACCTCCAGCGTCAGATCCGGTCGCTGCCGGTTCCCGTGATCGCACTTGTCAACGGCTTCGCCATCGGCGGCGGGCACGTGCTCCATGTCGTGTGCGACCTGTCGATCGCATCGGAGAACGCGGTCTTCGGCCAGGTGGGGCCGAAGGTGGGCTCGTTCGACGCGGGCTTCGGCATCGGCCTGCTGGCGCGGCTCGTGGGCGACAAGAAGGCCAAGGAGATCTGGTTCCTGTGCCGCCGCTATGACGCCGCGGAGGCGCTCGGTATGGGCCTCGTGAACAAGGTGGTGCCGCTCGCCGACCTGGAGGCGGAGGGCGTCCAGTGGGCGCACGAGATCATGGACATGAGCCCCACCGCGATCCGCTTCCTCAAGTCCGCGTTCCTTGTCGCCACAGACGGCCTCGCTGGGCTCCAGGAGTTCGCGGGCAACACGACGGGCCTGTACTACACCACCGAGGAAGCCCACGAGGGCAGCCGCGCATTCCTCGAGAAGCGCAGGCCCGACTACACGAAGTTCCCCCGCCGGCCCTGAGCCCTCCATGACCGACCCGGCGACCCCTGCCCCCGAACCCGCCCTCGCCGCGCCGCTGAGCCCCGGCCGCGTCTGGCTGCTCGCGATCCGTCCCCAGACGCTGCCCGCCGCGGTCGCGCCGGTGCTCGTCGGGCTGGGTGCGTCGCTGGGGATGGGCCGCGCCTTCCGGCTGGACACGGCCATCGCCTGCCTCGCCGTCGCGCTGCTGCTCCAGATCGTGGCGAACCTGGCCAACGACCTGTCCGACTTCCGCAAGGGGGCCGACACGCCCGACCGCCAGGGGCCCCTGCGGGTCGCTGCCGCGGGACTCGTGACGCCGCGCCGCCTGGAGGTCGCCATCGCGCTGGTCACGGTCCTCGCGGGGCTGGTGGGCCTGTACCTCGTGTCCGTGGGTGGCGTGGTGCTGCTCGGCCTCGGCGGCCTCGCCATCGTCGCTGCGCTCGCGTACACCGGGGGACCGTTCCCCTATGGCTATCGAGGCCTGGGCGAGGTGTTCGTGTTCCTGTTCTTCGGGCTGGTGGCCGTGGCGGGCACGGCGTATCTCCAGGCGGGCACCTTCGAGCGGCTGTTCCTGGTCGCCGCCGTGCCCGTGGGGTCGCTGGTGACGGCCATCCTCGTCGTCAACAACCTGCGCGACATCCCGACGGACGCTGCGGCGGGCAAGCGGACGCTCGCGGTCATGTTCGGCGAGAGCTTCGCGAAGGCCGAATTCCACGGGTTGCTGCTGCTCGCGGCGCTGGTGCCGCCGGTGCTCGTGCTCACGGGCTCCGCGCTCATCGTGCTGCTGCCGCTGATGGCCATGGGGCTGTCGCTGCCACTGATGCACCAGGTGCGCGTCGTGGGACCCGGCTACGACCGCTCGCGCCTCAACGGCGTGCTCAAGGGAACGGCACGCCTGTCGCTCGTCTACGGCGTGTTGTTCGCCGCCGGGCTGGCGCTCGGCGCATGACCGGGGTCACGGGCGCGGCCGCGGTCCGGGTCTCGGTGCCGCTGCGCCGGCCGCTGGTCACGGCGCGGGGCACGTGGCGCAGCGTCGACGCCTGGCTCGTGCGCCTGACGGATGCGAGCGGCCGCCCCGGGCTGGGGGAGGCGACGCTGGGACCGGATGCGGACCCGGCCGACCTGGCGCAGCTCGACGGGCTGGTGCGGTCGCTGGTGACCGACCCGGGCCAGGTCGCCGGGCTGGTGTCCGATGACGAGCCCGCTGGGCGGGCGACCAGGGAGCCAGCGCCCGCCGAGGCCGCCCTGGGCGCGGCCCTCGCGACCGCGTGGCTGGACCTGGGGCATGAGCCTGCCGGCCGACCGCGTGCGACGAGCGTGGCGGTCAACGCCATGATCGGCGCGGAGTCCCTGCACGCGTCCGTGGCGGCCGCCCGGACGGCCGTGGCGGACGGCTTCACGACGCTCAAGGTCAAGGGCGGCGGCGAGGCCTCCACGTCGGAGCTCGTGGACCGCCTCCTGGCGGTGCGCGCGGCGGTGGGCCCCGATGTTCGCCTGCGCCTGGATGTGAACGGCACGTGGGACGAGGCGGTCGCCGAGGAGCGGTTGTCGGCGCTCCGGCCGATCGGCCTGGAGCTGGTCGAGCAGCCGGTCGCCGTCGGTGACGGTGCGGCCGCGGCGATGGCCAGGCTGCGCGCCCGGACCGGGATGCCGGTCGGGGCGGACGAGTCGGTGACGTCCGTGGTGGCGGCCCGGCGGCTGCTGGATGTCGGGGCTGTGGACGTCCTCGTGGTCAAGCCGGCGCGCGTCGGGGGACCGCGGGCGGCACTCGCGATCGCGGAGCTCGCGGTCGGCGCCGGTGTCGGCGTCGTGATCTCCACGCTGCTCGAGACCGGCGTCGGACTGCAGGCGGCGCTC